>Ga0209353_10000017_pt1 | contig 103201 bp, 97 predicted proteins | sample LauGreSpBDMM15SD_2_FD_187561 | JGI IMG/M metagenome (GOLD analysis project Ga0209353, IMG submission 187561) | Freshwater lake microbial communities from Lake Michigan, USA - Sp13.BD.MM15.SD (SPAdes) (version 2) | ecosystem: Environmental > Aquatic > Freshwater > Lake | place: Lake Michigan... | reverse complement strand
ACAAGCAACCATTTTAAATCAGCTAGGTTTTGACCACGAAAAATTCACCTATGAATCACAAGGAAGAAATTTTAGGTTAACCGACTTGAGTGGTAAAGTAATCCATGATATCATAGCATAAAAAAATAATGATGAGCGTATTTATTGGAAGGTTCCACCCTGTTTTTGTTCACTTGCCTATAGGAATTTTATTATTTGCTGCCCTTTTATTTTTTGCTTCTAAAAAGCAAAAGTTTGCGGCAGTATCTACAGCAGTAGCACCGGCACTTACGGTAGGTTCTTTTTTTTCAATCCTATCCTGCATAACAGGCTATTTGCTTTCTATTTCAGATGCGTATAATGAGGGTATTGTATTTAAGCACCAGTGGCTAGGTATTGCAACTGCTATCACAAGTATCGTTTGCTATATCGCCTATCAAAAAAAGTTCAAATATGCGGGCATACTCATTACATTGTTAACGACACTTATTATAATTACCGGACATAACGGCGGCAACCTTACACATGGAGAAGATTATTTAACAGCGCCGCTTTCAAATAGCAAGAGCGATAAAAAAGTAATTGCCAATATCAATGAAGCCGTTGTATACAAAGATGTCATAGAACCCATCTTAGCGGCCAAGTGTTATAGTTGCCATGGTGATAGCAAGCAAAAAGGAAAGTTGCGTTTAGACCTCCCTAATTATATCATGCAAGGGGGTGAAGAAGGAAAAGTATTAACACCGTTTCAACCAGGAAGTAGTGAGCTTATCAACAGGCTTTTACTTCCAACTTCTAACGAAGAACATATGCCGCCCAAAGAAAAACCGCAACTTACAAAAGATGAAGTGGCACTACTACACTGGTGGATTGAATCGGGTGCCAGTTTTACTGAAGTTGTAAAAAACACCAAACAAACCGCTGCTATTAAAGGGGTATTAGCTGCATTCTCTACTGGTGATGCGACCGCCGCCGAGCAAACACAATTGCCTGCACAAAAAGTAAGTGCTATTTCAAGTGACTTACTTACTGAGTTAAACAAAGAAGGTGTTGCGGTTGTGCCGATTGTAAATGGGTCTAATTATGTACGTGCTAATTTAATTGGGGTTGAAACATTAAGTGCCCAAACCTTTCAACTTCTATCAAAAATATCAGATCAATTGTTACAATTAAACGCATCGTTTACAACCATCAAAGACGAGCATTTGAGTGCGCTATCTAATTGCAAACAACTCAAACAATTAGAATTAAACGGTACTAGCATCACAAATAAAGGACTTGCATCACTTGCTGCCTTAGAAAATTTAGAAATTTTAAGTATCACGCAAACCAAAGCTACCGCAGAAGGTATCAGTAGTTTAACCGCCATTAAAAACTTAAAAAAAGTATTCCTCTATAACACCAGCTTTACAAGCGCAGCCATTGCCCAATTAAAACAAAAAATGCCAGGCTTGCTAATAGATACAGGGGGTTATAAATTGCCAATATTAGTTACAGATACCACAGAGGCTAAAGCGCTAGAAATTAAAACCAAATAGCAGGAAATAAAGTTCCTTATCAAGCATTATCTAGCCGGCCACTATTGTTCACTATCCTGCTATCATTCTAACGTATAGGTCTTCAACTTTTTTGCGGGCCCATGGTGTTTTTCGCAAAAACTTTAAGCTTGATTGTATGCTAGGGTTGTCATTAAAACAATTGATAGGGATATGCTGCCCTAAATCTTCCCATCCAAAATAAGCAACGAGTTCAGTTACTATTTTTTCGAGGGTTTTACCGTGTAAGGGGTCATTTGACACTTGTTGCATATGCAATATTAAGTAATTTGCCGCCATGACAGCGCACCGATACTTTGTAGTACATAAACCTATTAATATGGTTTCTCAATTTATCAGCTCCCACGATGTTAATTTATTGGGCAGTTTAAATTTTGATTTTCCGGAAGGCACACATGCCATTGGCCGGCTAGATAATAATTCTGAAGGACTCCTTTTATTAACCACCAATAAAAAAATCACCAAGCTTTTATTTCAAGGGCCTAAGCCACATACCAGAACCTATCTTGTTCAAGTAAAAAATAAAATGACACCTGCTACGGCAGCGGCACTCGCTGGTGGTATACCAATTAGCGCACCTAATGGAAGCCAATATCTTACAAGCCCATGTACGGTTTCCATACTAGAGGATCCTGCACCCTACCAACATTTGTTTGATGCATCCTTACTAACGCCGGCAATACGGGTACATCAAAATGTAGTAACCAGCTGGGTGCTTATCACATTAACCGAAGGAAAATTTCATCAAGTACGCAAAATGGTAGCAGCCGTGCACCACAGGTGCCTAAGACTTATCAGGGTAGCCATCGAGGCTATTTACTTGGGCAATTTACCGGCGGGGGAAGTAAAAGAATTAGAAGAAGCAGATTTTTTTAAGCTGCTAGAACTTTAGTTTTCTTTTTTATAAAAAAGGTGCATGAGTATAATATGCGGAAGACTCACGCATGCTAAAAAAACAAAAAACACCGCAGCATAAGACTGTATTAGTTGCGCGTTTGTTTGTTGCAAATAAAAGAAAAGAGAAAAAATAAGAAGTGCGCCCACATTAAAAGGTAGCGACTCCAGATACAGTTTTTTGGGAGCAATTTGTAATTTACCGGCAATATGCCCCCAAGCATTTACGCTATGCGAACCAACAAAATAGAGTCCAAAAGCAAGCATGAGTGGCATTTGAGTACCCAGTAAAAGTATAGCTACCAAAAACAAGCATGTCTTTTTTGAAATCCACCACAGTGGCAAGAGTAAAACAGAAGAAACGGCAATTATTATATTTTTATATTGCAACAGGTCAAGAGAAGCTACAAAACCTGAAACGCCCTGCATATTATCAAGCACCAAAATAGATTCATTGAGATGCGAGAAAATAATAAAGAATAAAATAGATAACCCAATTACAAAAGCATAGGCTTTTTGAGCAAGTGTATTAAATGAAACCTGCATTTCTACCATTTCAGATTCTCCAAAATGAAACGCAGAGTACGCAATAAATAAGAGTAAAGAAAATACCGGAAACCATTGCCACACCATAAAATAGGCAGCAATAATTAGTAAATACTGCACAACAAACTTTAAAAGATTAAACTTTTTAGAAGCCAATAATAAATGATCTACTGCTCCATGCGGAATGCCTACTACGAGCAAACCGCCAATTAAACCAGCATAACCAAACCCAGTAGCAACACTTGGACTCACCCAGTTCAGTAAAAAATACACCAGCATACAGCCAATAGTAAATAAGTAACCCTTTTTTATATAACTAGTCCAGTAAATAAACCAGGCTTTTAAAAAAGGAACGATTGGTAGTGAAGTAAATATTTTTACCTCACCTGCTACTTTAGATTTTTCATCTAAAAAAGAAAAGACGGCCTGTATTGAATTTTTTTGAAATAGTGCTGTAAATATTTTTTTACCCAGCTTTGGCCATCTAATTAATATAATTAAAAGCAGGTGGTCGTAAAATAAGAAACGTGCTTTTGTTACTGGAGCTTGCGCTGGATTTTCAAATGCCGCCGCAAACGCATGCATTTTTTTAAAACCATACCCTGTGGTAGGCTTAATTAAATTGGCCCTTGCACCCATATTAATAATGCGGCTATCTATGGAGGCGGGCTGCTTTAGCACTGTCATAGGGATGCAACCCTGTTCTTCTGCTATAATTTCATAGGCTCCAAATTGAGCCTTAATTTTTTCATCTAATATTTTTTTTGCGTAATCAATATTAATAGTATCAACACCAAACCTTGTTAATTCTACCAAACATTCATTAGGCGCATAAGGTAGGTTGTATACAAATTGCGTATGACCAGACTGATCCACATCAAAGTTCATCATCTGAAATGTATCAACATGTAATGGCGCCTCTTGCAAACGAATATGGTAGCCAAAAAATGATTGGAGTAAATAGGATTGATTGCGAATTTCAGGGATAAACACAGGCGGCCTGCTATCAAAAACAATAGCACCATTAATTACCTGCTGTTCAACAACAATTTCTATGCAATCTGGTAAAGGGTTTAAAGACGCTACTTGTGCATCAAATTTGTCAATTGTATCAGAGGCGGTAGTTGCGTGTAATAAATTGTAAAAATCAATACTTTTTATGCAGTAATAAGGTTGGTCCTGAATAGACTGTACCTTATTATTATTGGTTTGAACAAATTGGTATTGATGACTAATAATGGAGGACAGCTCTTTAACGATTGGAGCATCTGGAGAAGACCAAAAACAATAGGTTTTATCGTTTGTGTTTTTTTGCTGCGGTTCTATTACAGCAATCCGTTTGGTTTGATGATAGCCTCTTTTAATAAACTCTAGTAACATCAGACCATTAGAAGCGCCCATACCAATAAATACATAATCATATGGTATGACTGTGTTGGTATTATGATTATGCTCTAATAACATGCAAGGAAACGAATCTGAAGTGGCTACAAAATAAAAGGCGAGGTCTGCAATAAATACATACCTCGCCTTTTTATAAAACTGTTGAAATCAATTAATCTTGAGTTCTGCTTAATGAATAGATCACTAAACCAAATCCAATTTTGTTGATTGCATCTGCAACGTTGTAAACGATATCCATGTAGTGAGAAGCTACTGCAGCGTCTGCAACTAATTGAATACCAAATAATCCACCTGGAGTTCCTAAAATGTAACCTAAAGGATAGATAGCCCATCCAACAAGTACGAACCATGCAAGTGTTTTTGTTGCTTTAGCAACTTGTGCACCAGCAGTTTGAGCAAGTTGAGCAACTTCACCAAACCATACTAGGTAAACAATGTAGAAATAAGCAGCACCTGAAGCTACGCCCCAAACTACACTACTTCCTCTGTAAATTGTTTCACCGAAGTAACCAGTTACAAGCATTACTAGAGAAGCGAAAATTAACTTCCATAATAAACCTTGCTTAGCACCTGCTTTTTTAGTGATCAAGTAGAACTCAACGCACATAAGAGGCACAGTTAAAATCCAGTCTACATATCTGAAGAAAGTAGGTGAATCTCCAGTTGCTAAGTTATATCCTCTCATGTAGTAGTAGTGTACTGCTGCGATGAAAGTGATCAAACCAGAAACTAGAACTGAGGTTCTCCATTTTGTTGGTGTAGAACTCAACTCAAAAAAGAAGAATACCGACGCGGCCATCATGGCCATTGTTCCGATAAAAAACGTAAATGCTACGTAGTTGTCGGAGGCGATTTTTAAATGTTCCATAGGGCAAAATGATTTTGTTTAATCGAATATAACGATAATTGGAACAATTTGTTCAAGCCCAAATAGCAGTTTTAATGCTATTTTACCCAAAATTGTTAATTAAGCGTTACTTAATGAGTACATTTTTAGTTATAACTACCTGATTAATAACGAAATAGAAGCTTTTTGAAGGCTGTTTAGTCGATAAAAAAAAGTTGATAATATGTTAAATTGGTAAAAAATAGTCATTTTAAAAAAACATTGCTGGATGCAGCTCATCCCAACCTGTTGCATCTTGATACGCTTTTGCAATTCTTAAAATACTTGCCTCATCATATAATTTTCCAACAAAACTAATACCTACTGGTAAATTATTGCGCTTATCAAAACCAACAGGCACGCACACGACAGGGTTACCCGTTAAATTGGTAATCGCAGATTGATTACCATCACCTCTCGACGGACAAATGATAGCGTCAAAAGGTGCCATCGCTTCGTTAACATCTTTCATTAATACATAGCGGTGACGCTGTGCATTTACATATTCTACAGCAGGAACAAACCTTGCAGTTCTAAACTGGTTGGGCCAATCATTTTTTGTTTGACGTGTAAGTACATCATCTTGATTCGAACGCGTAAGGTCATCAAATTGTGCAGCACATTCTACACCAATAATGACGTCCATAATATTAAACTTATAAACGCCGCTATCCGGGAAATTTACTGGAATTAAAGTAGCACCCATTTTTTCAAATACTTTAAGCGCCAACCACTCTGCTCTTGTGGTATCTTTTATTTTATCAAAATAATTTTTGGCGTAAGCGATTTTATAATTTTTTATAGGCTTTACAGCGTCGTAATTAAATGGCATGTTTACCGCAGACAAATCTTTACCATCTGTGCCATGTAAATAATAATAGACAACCGCTGCGTCGGCAGCAGACCTACATATAGGACCCACTTTATCCAAACTATAACTAAGTGCCATCGCACCTGATCTGCTAATCGTTCCAAATGTTGGTCTTAACCCCGTTGCCCCACAAGTAGTAGATGGTGATACAATACTGCCCCAGGTTTCGGTACCAATCGCAAAAGGTACAAGGCCAGCTACTGTTGCAGCCGTTGACCCCGCCGATGAACCCGAAGATCCATATTTTAAATTCCAAGGATTTTTAGTTCTTCCTCCATACCAATAATCACCCATGGCTAAAGCACCGAGTGTGAACTTTGCTACTAGTACAGCACCCGCTTCTTTTAGTTTTGCATACACATAGGCATCTTCATCAATGATTTGATTTTTGTATGGCTCAGCACCCCAGGTTGTTTTAGTACCCTTTACTGCAAATAAATCTTTAAGGCCATAAGGGATTCCATGTAACAGTCCTTTGTACTTGCCTGCAGCAATTTCAGCATCTGCTTGTTTAGCCTGTTCAAGCGCAAGGTTTTCAGTTAAACTAATTAAGCACTGTAAAGTATCGCCAAAGTTTTTAATACGCTCAATAAAAAAACGGGTTAAAGCAACTGAACTTATTTTTTTATTTTTTATCAAATAAGCTAGCTGCTCTATAGAATAAAATGCAAGATCATTTTTATTGGCAGGAAGAGACGCCGCATTTGTAGTACCCCATTTAACAGGTTGCTGCACCGTATTAAATTTCATACCAGACACAACAGGCGTTTGCCACATGCTTAAAGGCGTTGCATTATTTAAAGTAAGCTTATGCATACTTTTATAATTGTATAAATTATCTTTTACATCGGAAAAAAGCGTGTCAATTTCTTTTGGTGTAAATGTCAAATCAAAAACCTTTGCTACACTATTTAAATCGGTTTTATTAAATGTGCTGTCCTGTGCAGTTGCAGTCAATGAAATTGCTAAGAATAAGGTGAGTATACGTACTTGCATAAAAAATATTAAAAGCTAATTTACTGAACAGGTAAGATAAAAGCCGGAATTGGGATACCTTCTTTGTCTACAAGATTTGCAGATGTATAGGGTGAAAATCCAAAATATAGCCGCGCAGGCTTTGAGGGCGTTTTAATAACTGCCTTATTCTCCTTAATTACATAACTAGCTTCATGTATCCCATCCAATGAAAACCCCTTAGGCATAGCACCATCAATCGTTTGGAGAGGATTGTTAAATGTAACAACGACTTGTTTGTTTGCATACACTATCCTTATGGGTTTTGTTAATGTAGGGGATTTTAAATATCCATACATATCATGTAAAACTGTATTAGCGAGTCTTTGAGCGATGTCCTTTTTATTGGTTGGATGCACATCATTTTTTGCACCTTTGTCCATGCTTACAACCATACCTACATGATGTCCTTTTTGCAAAGCATCAAATTGAGCGGCTCTAAACTGCTGCCAATGATGCGATTTATAATTTGTACTATCAATGGATGCTATTTGAACAAAATAAAAAGGTAGATTTTTGAATCCCCAGACACTTCTATAAGATGTTATCATTTTTTCTTGAAGCGCGGCATACTCAACTACTCTTTCCATTTCCTGCGCATTACTTTCACCTTGGTACCATAATATGCCAGCAATTTTTAGTTTTGAAAGAGGCACAATAGCAGCATCATATAAAAAGCTAGGCTTAAACGCATGATTGCCATTTAAATTAGTAAGACCTATATTTTCTTTTCCGCGCTGTCTAATCCAAACAGGCAAATAATCATTTGTTAACCAACTACCATTTATTTTTTTTGAAAAAGCGGTATCACTTTCTAATGACGCTTTGCTCATCCATGCTTCTATGGGTGATCCGCCAACAGATACATTGATGATTCCAATGGGCACCCCTGTTTTTTGTGCAACAATTTTTGCAAAATAATATCCAATGGCAGAAAAACTTGGCGAACTAATACTATCAAGGATTTGCCAAACACCTTCATAAAAATTAGATGGCGTTATAGATTGTCTAATCGCATCGGGATAGGGATTAGCGTATCTATTTTTACCTATATATACAGGATTGTATACACGAATATTTTGATTGGTTACAATTGGCAATTCTTTTTGATAATGCCATTCACTTTTTAAAGCAAACTCCATATTAGATTGGCCCGCACAAACCCATACATCTCCCCAAAGCAAATTTTTAAATTGTAGCGAATCAGTTCTTGTAAATACCACCAAACTAAAAGGTTTTAGAGATGCAGTATGTGATGGAATCTCTATTTTCCAAAATCCGTTTTGATTTGAAACAGTGTTATATGTTTTATTTTCACCAATATGAATTTTTACCGCGTTTGAGGGCAATGCTTTACCGGACAATATGAGCTGTTTACCACGCTGCAACACCATATTGTGCATGATGGGCTGATCTATTTCTAATTGCGCAAATACACTAGCACTTAACAATAAAAAGAAACTCGTTACTACGAATCGCATATAATTATTTATTGAGATATTCGAGAAGTAACTGATAACAAAGCCACTCTTGACGCGGCAAATGAAAAGGCCCTTTAAATAAATTTCCTTTTGCAGTTTGAGAAATACTGCCATCACGGTGCAAATACCCAAACCACTCTCCATGCTCTTTATCATGAAACTTATTGTACGCATAATCGTGCACCTGATTATGCATACTCGCATACCGCTCATTTCCGGTTAATAAATAAGCCATCAGGGTTGCTATGATTGTTTCGTTATGGGGCCACCAAAACTTCATGTCCTGCCAGTACTCCTGTACCGGCTTATTGAATACATCCCTAAAATATAAAAGCCCTCCATGGGTTTCATCCCAACCGCGCTTCCACATATAATCAATCATTTTACAACCAAGCGCAATTAAACGTGGATCATTGTTCCGATATTTTGCTTCCTGCAAAATAAACCAACCTCCTTCAATAGCATGTCCCGGATTTAAAGTGCGTCCATCGATATGATCAATAATGGATCCGTCAGGCGCCACCTGTTCCATCACACATTCAATATCATCTTTTACAAAATATTTTTCGATGGTATCAATCCATCCACTAATGAGATCGTCACAACGAGGATCACCAATGGTGTCTCTCAACTGCTGGGCTGTATTCATTAATATCATGGGAACACCAATTCCTATGCTAGGCCTTAAACCAGAATACTTTGGTGCTAACAAACCGGGTGTATTTGCATATTCTAAACATTTGGTAAATACCCTTCTAGCATTATCAGCAGCTTCCTCGTCGCCACTTGCCTTTGCATAGGCTGCGGCACCTATAACATAAAATGTTTCTGAAAAAAAATATCTACGTTTTCTGATAGGACTACCATCACGCATCACATGAAAAAACATTTGACCATCTGTATCAAAACAATGTTTATTTAAAAAATCGTAACCGAGCTTGGCACCATCTAGCCATTCTTGTTTTTTTTCTATGGTATTATAAAGTGTAGATAAAGTCCATACGGCCCTTCCCTGAATCCAAACTGCTTTGTCATCATCAATTAATGAGCCATCCGCATCACGCATAAACAAATACCCGCCGTGCTCCCTATCAAAAGAGCGGGGAAACCAAAATGGAATGGTATCTTCTAATAATTGATGTTTGTAAAAGTGAGCAAGCGAATTAAGCTGTTCTTGATCATATACCATATTGCAAATTTTTTAGGCAGTTGCCTCTCTCGGTTTTAAAAATAATAATTGAAGCACAATAACAACGATAACAATACCTGCAAGTGCTGCAAAATCTCTATTTAAATTTCCAGCATCTGTAGACTTACCTAAATAATCGGTAATAACAGCCCCAGCAAAAATGCCAGCCGTATTTAATAAGCCATAGGCAGTTGCCCTGCTACTAGAAGGAACAAATTGACATAAAATAGGCATATTGTTCGTATCAAACATACCAAAGCCAAAACCAAACATAGATGCAGCTGCAAATACAATTACAATTGAATTGCTATAGCCAAGTAATAGTAAAGCCGGTATCATAAGAGATAGCCCCATGGCGCCAATGTAAACACGGGCACGAATATTTTGCTGCACCCATTTATCAGAAAAATAACCACCCACAATTACTCCAAACAAAGAAGATAATGAAATGGAAATGGTGGTTAATGGACCTGCAATAGACATATCGATATGCAGTTTATCTGCAATTAAAGTAGGTGCCCAGTTTTTGATAGCCCACCCAGGAAAACTAGGTACTGCAAAATATAAGATGATAATCCAAAATGAAAAAGAGGACAGTAACCCAGTAACACTTTTAATGATGGAAGTAATTCCTTTTTGAGCAGCAGTTCGAATTTCTCTTTTAATATTGTCCTGCAAAAAAAATAGAAGTACGACCGCATATACCATACCAAATCCACCAAAAAACATAAAAGCATACTGCCAAGAAAATTGCTTAGCAACCGTCGCACCAAATCCACCAAGTGCCTGCCCCATATATATTCCGGACATATGAAGCCCAACAGCCAAGGACCTGGTTTTATCAGAATGATAATCGGCAATAAGTGATAACCCAGCAGGTATATACAAAGCTTCACTGAAACCCATTAGGGCCCTAAGCCAATAAAGCGTATTAAATGTTTTTGCAAAACCCATCGCAAATGTTACGAGCGACCACACAAATAAACTACCAATGATGAGCCCCTTTCTATTAATACGGTCTGCAATTATTCCGGAAAACGAACTCATAGATCCATAAACCCATAAAAAAACAGCCATTAAATAACCGTAATTAGTGGCCTGACTAAGTTCTGTGATATCCAATTGCATAGAAGGTCGCATGGTAGCAATCATTTGACGATCCATATAGTTTAACAGTGCCACTACCCACAACAGGCCAACTACAATCCAAGGATATTTTTTTGATTCAGTCATGTTTATTTTTTAAAGGACCCGACCCAAATATAAGGGGTTCTTATTCCTGGTTTTATTTCACCAACAGGTAAAATAACTTTATGATTAAACAAAAAAGCATTGGTTGTAACCGGAGCTGTGAAACCAAGTTGCGCATAAGGGCTCCATTTATTTAAGGAAGCGTCGTATGCACGCACATCTTTACTAAACCCTGGATGCGTTTTTTGTAAATTATTTTTGATTTCAGTTAAGCTATTTTTTGTTTCAGGGTCTGTAGTGGCGGCAATTTTTGCAGCTAACATCTCTACTTCATGAAAGACAACGCCTTTATCTCCCCCAATAAACAAAATTTTACCATTACCAATTGCCAGTGCACAAGCAGCAGAAACAGTTTCTGGCAAACTTGCTTTTTGTTCCCAAAAATTATTTTCTACATCAAAAGCATACACTTCTTTGTATATTTTACTAATACCATTTGCTTCTTTACAACGTCCGCCTATGATATAAATATGTTCATTTGCTATTGCGGCGGCTGCAAAAGAAGTTGGCTGAGGCAAGCTCGCCTGCGCAGTCCATCCTTTTTTAATATTATTTAGCGCTAGCTTCCATACCCTATTTGAAACTCCTTCTTTATTTGCACCACCTAAAAAATACAGGGCATTATCTGTGGCAACAGCTACTGCATTTGTAATAGCAATTGGCAAATGTGGCAATTCAATAATTTCAAAAGTTTGTTGTTTACCTTTTTTAATTAAGTAAGCACTATTTAATGGACCCTTTTCATTTTCACCCCCAGCATAAAAAATACCCTCTTTTAATTGAGCAACTGCAGCATAAGCAACTTTGCTTGGAAGCCTTACACTACTATCAGCTATAATAACCGTATCTCCTTTTACATCATATACAAACACCTGATCATAGTATTTTTTAACACCTCCCTCCCATGGCAATCCTTCCGGAAAATTATTGCCACCGGCAATAATGATTTGATTACCCACAACCCCCAAAACAACGCCGGACAAACCCATATGATGTAACCCATTTGGTTGCACAGGTAGTACGCCACTTTGTTTCCAATTTATGGGAGACTCGTATTTTGTTTGTGCTGTACTTGCAACAACAAGGCACAAACAAACTATAAAAAAATATATTTTTTTAAATAAACCCATGAATACTAATGCGTAATTTTTGAAGCATAGTCACTAAAACCTAAAGCGTCTACATCGGCACTAAATAGTTTAAATTGCTCATCCGACATATTGGATATAGGGAGCCTAAATTCACCACAGTCCATTCCTATCTTTTTCATATAAGCTTTACCCGTTGCAATGCCTCCATATTTTCCTAACAATCGAATCATATCTATCGATTGCTGCTGAAGTACACGTGCCTTTTCAAAATCATGGTTGTTATAAGCATCTATTAAAGACAAATAAAGCGGTGCAGCATAATTATACGAACTACCCACAGCACCTTTAGCACCAAGTACTAAAGCAGACAACATATTTTCATCTCTACCCCATAACATATCATAAGCACCATTTGCAAAACGCATGCAAGACAAATAATCCATAAAATCTTCATGGGTATATTTAATGCCGGCAAAATTAGACAGCTTGCCATGCACCGCTTGTAATAAATCATACATGGTAATGTGAACCCCAGTTAACACAGGAATATGGTAGTAATAAAAAGCTAAATCGGGAACGGCTTCTCCAATTTCAATACAAGCTTTTGCCAAAACACTTGCATTTGCGGGTTTAAAATAAAAAGGAGTTGTAAAAGCAACCGCTCTTAACCCAATTTGTTTTGCATAAACAGCCAATTCTTTGCAGTCTGCAATACAAGTGCCGCCTAAAAAAGGTATAACTGTAAAATTTAAATTATCAGAAGCAACAGAAGCCCATGCCTGCATCACTAATTTTTTTTCAGGTATCGTTAACGAAACGCCTTCTCCCGTAGAGCCACAAATAAATGCACCACGCACACCATTTGACAACAGCATTTTATAATAGGCAGGAATAAGTTCTAAATGTAACGATCCATCTTTATGAAAAGGCGTAAATGGTGCCGCAATTAATCCCTCAATATGTTTATGTTTCATCCGTATTTTTTTTAAATATACAAATAATCAAACTTATCAATACTAATAGACGTTAGCATTCATAAAAGGGGTAATTTTGAACTGAATTCAATCCAATAATTACAATGATTTATAAACTTATAACAGACGCGGCAGCAGCAGTAGCAGATATCACAGATGGTAGCACACTCATGCTAGGTGGCTTTGGCCTTTGTGGTATTCCGGAAAATTGTATCCAAGCCATTTTAGAAAAAGGTACGACCAATTTAACCTGCATTTCAAACAATGCCGGCGTAGATGATTTTGGCATTGGACTTCTGCTCCAACAAAAAAGAGTTAAAAAAATGATATCGTCTTATGTAGGCGAAAACGAAGAATTTGAAAGACAATTGCTCTCTGGCGAATTAGAAGTTGAACTAATACCGCAGGGAACACTTGCATTTAGATGCATGGCTGCAGGCTATGGCATGCCAGCCATATTTACACCCGCTGGTGTTGGCACCGAAGTAGCTGTAGGTAAAGAATCCAGAATTTTTGATGGCAAAGAATATTTATTGGAAACTGCATTTAATGCAGATTTTGCCATTGTGAAAGCTTGGAAAGGTGACACCGATGGAAACTTAATTTTTAAAAGTACTGCGCGCAATTTTAATCCACTCATGGCCATGGCTGGTAAAATTACTATTGCCGAAGTAGAAGAATTAGTGGAGCCAGGCATACTTGATCCCGATCAAATTCACACACCCGGCATTTATGTGCACCGAATTTTTGAAGGAAAAAATTATGAGAAAAGAATTGAAAAACGCACCACCAGTAAATAAAATTTTATGTTAGATAAAGAAGGCATTGCAAAACGAATTGCAAAAGAAGTTAAAAATAATACCTACGTTAATTTAGGCATTGGCATCCCTACCCTAGTGGCCAACTATTTACACGAAGGCATCAACGTGTGTTTTCAAAGTGAAAATGGATTATTGGGCGTTGGACCTTTCCCAAAAGAATATGCAGTTGACCCTGATACCATCAATGCAGGTAAGCAAACCATAACGGCGCTTCCTGGTGCTAGTTCATTTGATTCTGCCATGAGTTTTGGAATGATTCATTCAAAAAAAATTGACCTAACCATACTTGGAGCAATGGAAGTTTCTGAAAATGGAGACATTGCCAACTGGAAAATTCCGGGCAAAATGGTAAAGGGTATGGGTGGTGCGATGGACCTTGTTGCTTCTGCAAAACATATTATTGTAGCCATGCAACACGTTAATAAAGCAGGCGAAAGTAAACTTCTTGCAAAATGCGATTTACCCCTCACTGGAAAAAACTGCGTTAAAAGAATTGTAACCGAATTAGCTGTTATTGATATTGCACCAGAAGGCGGATTTGTACTGATCGAAAGAGCACCTGGGGTATCAATAGAGCAAATAAAAAATGCCACTGCTGGAAAGCTCCTTATTAGTGGAGACATCCCAGAAATGGCATTATAAAAAAGGTAAATAAATTATAAGTTCCCTCTTAATTCTTGTTCTCTTTCGAGTGCTTCAAAAAGTGCTTTGAAATTTCCTGCACCAAATGATTTAGCACCTTTGCGCTGAATGATTTCAAAAAACAAGGTAGGTCTATCCTCTACTGGCTTGGTAAATATTTGTAGTAAATACCCTTCGTCATCACGGTCTACAAGTATGCCTAGTTTTCTTAACGGCTCTAAGTCTTCATCGATAGGGCCAATACGGTCTAGTAGTTCATCATAATAAGTACCAGGTACTTTTAAAAACTCTACGCCTCTTTCACTTAACGCTGTTACCGTTGTAATAATATCCTGTGTTGCAATAGCGATATGCTGCACACCAGCATCCTTATAAAAATCGAGGTATTCTTCTACTTGAGATTTTTTCTTTCCCTTAGCTGGTTCGTTAATGGGGAATTTCACAAAGCCATTTCCATTACTCATTACTTTACTCATGAGTGCAGAGTATTCGGTAGAAATTTGCTTGTCATCAAAAGTTAGAATGTTTTTAAAACCCATTACGTCTTCGTAAAAAGAAACCCAGGTATTCATTTGATTCCAACCCACATTACCTACGCAATGATCAATGTATTGAAGACCAACACCTGCTGGATTGTAATGACTTTCCCATACTTTAAAGCCTGGCATAAATGTGCCCTTATAATCTTTACGCTCAATAAATAAATGAACCGTATCACCATAAATGTGAATACCGCTCATTACAATTTTACCATCTGCGTCTTCACGTGTAGTAGGCTCCATGTAAGGCTTTGCACCACGCTTTACAGTTTGCTCGAAAGCATCGGTAGCATCGTTTACCATTAAAGCAACTGCTTTAACCCCATCACCATGTTTATTTACATGCTCCGCAATGGTACCTGTTGGATGTAGTGGCGTTGTTAAAACGAGTCTTACTTTATTTTGAATAAGTACATAAGAAACTTTTTCTTTATCACCAGTTTCAGGACCACTATATGCATAGCTCTGAAATCCAAAAGCTGTTTTGTAAAAATGTGCAGCTTGCTTTGCATTACCTACATACAACTCTACATAATCTGTTCCCATGAGGGGTAAAAAATCTGTGCTCATCTGAAATTTTTAATTCTTATTCAATATTATGTTGCCAACTCTTGTGGTAATTTTCATCTTCAATAGCAATGGCATCTTCTGTTAACATGAGTGGCTTAAATGGATCAATCATAACAGCCAGTTCTTCTGTCTTTTCTTTGCCAATAGAGCTTTCTACAGTACCCGGATGCGGACCATGAGGTATGCCACCTGGGTGTAATGTAATTTGCCCTTGCACCACAGATTTTCTACTCATAAAATCACCGTCTACATAATAGAGCACTTCGTCACTATCAATATTGCTATGGTTATATGGTGCTGGAATAGCCTGTGGATGGTAATCATATTTACGCGGGACAAAAGAACAGATCACAAAATTGTGCGCTTCAAATGTTTGATGCACCGGTGGTGGTTGATGCACGCGACCCGTAATAGGTTCAAAATTATGGATCGAAAAAGCCCATGGATAATGATATCCATCCCATCCAATAAAATCAAATGGATGTGTACCATAGGTGTACGGATAAATGAGTCCCTGCTTTTTGATCAGTACTTTAAAATCACCAGCTTCATCAAAGGTTTCAAGATCAGTAGGTCTTACAATGTCGCGCTCGCAAAATGGCGAATGCTCCATCAGTTGTCCATATTTATTTTGATACCTTTTTGGGAAATGTATGGGACTAAAACTTTCAATGATAAACAAACGGTTATCTGCATCATTAAATTCAATTTGATAAATCGTACCACGAGGCACAACAATATAATCGCCATACTTAAAATATATTTTACCGAATCCAGTTTTTAAAGTACCAGAACCTTTATGGATAAACAAGACTTCATCGGCCTGACTATTTTTATAAAAATAAGTAGTCATGGACTCCATGGGTGCCGCCAAAGAAATTTGTAAATCTGAATTTACCAATACAATTTTTCGACTCTCTAAATAATCTTTTTGCGGCTTGATATTAAAGCCAAGCAAACTGGTATGTCGTAAATGTTTTTCTCTTGCAATTTTTGGTTCTACCGAATACGGCGTACCCAATTCTTTTACAATGGTTGGTGGATGCGTATGGTACACGAGTGAATACATACTAGAAAAACCTTCGGTAGAAACGAGTTCTTCGGCATAGAGTGCACCATCAGGTTTTCTAAAAACGGTATGACGTTTTGCAGGAATTTGTCCTAAAGTATGGTATATTGGCATAGCAGGGTATTTATTCCGCTGCAATACTAACAATTATTAGTATAAAATAGAATATTATTTTACCTTCGTTTTGCACAATTAACATTCCATGAAAATCATTAGCTACCGTTTAAACAGTGCCACGTCCTACGGCGTTTTGGTGAATAACGAACTCTTTTCATTACCGGAAAATCAGTCGGGTTTACCGGCTTCTATGAATGCATTTTTAGCACTCGAAGAAAAAGGCATGGAAATGGCCCAGCAAACAGCAAATCAAATTGAAGCAGGAACGCTACCGGTAACCCCCATAAAAAATTATGAAATTTTGGCGCCTGTTCCACATCCTAGTTCTTGTAGAGATGGTTATGCGTTTAGACAACACGTAGAAGCGGCCAGAAAAAATAGGGGTGTGGAAATGATTCCTGAATTTGACCAGTACCCTATTTTTTATTTTACGAATCACCAAGCTGTTGAAGGACCAGGTCCTGTTTATTGCATGCCCGATCATTTTGAGCAACTCGATTTTGAACTTGAAATAGCCATTGTTATTGGTAAAAAGGGAAGAAATATTAAAGCCAGTGAAGCAGATGCCTACATCGCAGGATTTACCATCATGAATGATATGAGCGCAAGAAAACTTCAAATGGAAGAAATGCTTTTAAACCTAGGCCCTGCCAAAGGAAAAGATTTTTCTACCGTGATTGGACCTTGGCTTGTTACACCCGATGAGCTTGCGCAAAAAGTAGCACCTACCAAGGCTGGGCATGTAGGCCTTAATTACAATTTAGAAATGAAATGTTATGTAAATGATATTTTGGTTTCAAGTGGGAACGTAAAAGATATGGATTGGACATTTGCAGAAATTATTGAAAGATGTTCTTACGGTGTAACCCTATATCCGGGTGATGTAATTGGCTCTGGAACCGTTGGTACCGGATGCTTTTTAGAACTCAATGGAACCGGAAAAAGATTAGATTCTAATTTTAAACCACAATGGTTACAAAATGGAGATAAGGTAACTATGTCTATTGATAATTTGGGTATTTTAGAAAATCAAATCGTTGCCGAAGACAGCAACTGGTCCATTTTATCCCTAAAGAAATAACAATGCTTACCATCAACACATCAGATATAAGTCCATTAGAACTTCAGGGATATTTACAAAGTGCCATCGCACCGAGGCCTATTTGTTTGGCATCGACCATTGACAAAGAAGGTCAGGTAAACCTCAGTCCGTTCAGCTATTTTAATTTATTTAGCATGAACCCGCCTATTTGTATTTTTTCGCCATCCAGAAGAGTGAGAGACAATACCACCAAGCATACCCTCGAAAATTTAAAAAAAGTTCCGGAGTGTGTGATCAATATTGTAAACTATGCCATGGTGCAGCAAGTATCGCTCTCTAGTTGCGAATACAGTAAAGAAATTAATGAATTTAACAAAGCAGGATTTACACAAATCCCTTCCGATATGGTAACACCTCCAAGGGTTGCCGAATCGCCCATACAACTTGAATGTACCGTTGCACAAATTATTGCACTTGGCGAAAAAGCAGGTGCCGGAAATTTAGTGCTAGCCGAAATTAAAAAAATACATATTGCAGAATCGGTACTAAATGCACAAAACAAAATTGATCAAGCAAAATTAGATTTAGTAGCAAGACTTGGTGGAGATTGGTATGCAAGAATTAACGAACAAAATTTATTTGAGGTAACCAAGCCCAATACGCAGCTAGGTATGGGTTTTGACATGTTGCCAAAATTTATTAGAGAACATGCCGGATTGAGCAACAACGAAAAAGCACAGCTTGCAAATTGCACAACAGTTCCAGCGTCACTCGCACAAAACGCAGATATCGTGGTAAATTTAACTCCTGCAAGTATCGAAGCCATTAAACTAGAATTAGCAAACAACAATGCACAAAGTGCTTGGACTATTATTGAAAAATCAACCTCGCATCAATAATTCCAAGACCATCTGATATCAATGTTTTAAAACTAGGATTTTCCGTTTTTTGCTGTTCGAGATATCCCCTAATTGCTTTTGACAATAGATCAGCATCCTCTAAAGCCGCAACAATTTCTAAAATTTCTAGTGCGCAAAGCCAATCTTTTTTATGGGATGCATGTACCTGATTAAATATATTTTCAAGTTCCGCTACTTGCGCCGTGGTTATTGATGCTAATTCAATTTGCCCTCTTATTTCCCTAACCTTTGCAAACAATGCATGATAGGCATAATCCTGAGGGGAATAGCTTGGCTGATGTGTTTGCTCAGGAGATACATACAACTGATCTTCAAAAGTACTAATGTCTGCGGGGCCATTAAATACAGATACAATAGAGGCGCCCACTGCCATATCAAATACACCCCATGATGGATCAAACAAAATAAGTCCATCTTTACTTTTTACGGTGCAGGATGTAAATGAAAAAATGATGTTTTTTGTATCCTGCTTTATACTATCTCTTAAAATACCTTGTACGGTAATGCCTGATTCAAATGATAAAAGCACTTCTTGATTGAGTTCAATTCCAACATCAGAAAGGTCTTGCGCTGTAAAATCTTCAAGCGGCTTTTTGGCATTGATTAAATTTCCAACTGGCGATCCAAAACCATCTGCATGGTAGTTCTTACCATGACCTTGCAACTGCTTATGATTATAGGATAAAGCCGTTGGACCCGTTGTTTTTATATAGGCTACCCCAGAACCTGGACCCTCTAAAACCTGCGTACAAGCACCTGATACTTGAATACCAGAACTATATGCTAGTGTACAAATATTTTTACATTCAATGGCTTTTTTTACACCCTCTAAACCGCCTACCCTAAATGCCATGGTATTTTCAAACTGTTTTAAAACATCAATTAAGTTTTGAAAAGTAGGTGTTACAAAAAGTTGAGGTTGTTGCTTGGTAATATCATATGAATACGTGAGTGCATCAATGGTATATGGTATTTTTTTTACCTCAGGGTGCATGCATGAAGCACTCTCACCTATTGACGACAATAAACCTGCTCCATAAATTTTTGGCTCATCGAGTGGTCCAATTAAACCATATTCGACGGTCCACCACTGCAATCGACTAAGCAATGCCATTTCGGAAGGTTCACCTAAATTTTGTTGTTGTTCAAAAATAGTGGCCTCTGTTTTTTTAATTACTGCTTCATCAATACCTGGCATTTCTTTTAAAATAGAAAGCTGTCTGATGGTTTCGTAGAGTTCAAAATCTTTGGAAGAAAAAATAGCTTTGGTTCCTATAAAACCAAGATAGCTTAGGTATTGGTTGTAATCGGTATCACTAATAATAGGTGCATGACCCGCCGATTCATGAATAATATCGGGTGCACTGGTATATTCTATATGTTCTAGTTGTCTGATATCTGCAGCAATGACAAGGACCCGGTATGCTTGAAATTCCATAAATGCTGCAGGCGGAATAAATCCATCTACTGTAACAGCACCCCAGCCAATATTTGCAAGTGCATCATTAATTTCTTGTAAGCTTGGAATTTTTTCGATGGTTAAACCGGCCTTTTTTAAACCTGGAATATAAGGATAGTATGCAGCGTCTTTTAGGAAACTATAATTTTGACGCATTACATAACGCCAAACAGCATGGTCTACACTGGTATACTTCTCGTAACACTGATCTACAATGTATTTTGCCAAATGTGCTGGCAAATTTGCGACCTGCTTATTATTAAAATCGTTCATTATTTAGCTCCTTGTAATGAGCTAAAATAGTGTAATTTAAATAAATTAACAAACGTTAGTTTTTAGTTAAAAGGGGTAGACCACTTTTTATCAATGTACACATTCGTACCCGCCAAGGTTTTTAAAAATGCCACTACTGCTGCAATTTCGGTGGGTTGTAAATTTAAACGTTGCACATTAACGCCATTGGGTTTTAAGCGCTGATCTAAATTTCTATTGTCATTAATAAATCCTCCATAATGAGAAACTGCAGTCGCTAAATCTCTTATGCCACCTGTGTGCATTAACCGTGTATTTAATTCGCCTCTATTATTAACAAGGTCACGAAGTGTAGGTGCGCGGGTAATATTAATATCTTGACCTGCACCAACTGCGAGTGCAATAACTCCATTGTTTCGGGTGTTAGGATCAATATCAAATTCAGGTGCATTGTGACAACCATTACAACCAAGCCCTCCACCAATTCTACTGCTATTGCCATCAAAAACAGGTGGTGTTAAAAATAAATCTTTACCGGTATTCTCTTGTGTAGTAAAGTTTGGAAAAGGTTGTCTATCATTATTTACCTGCGCTCTTCCAATATCATATTTTGCATCAAAAGATTGTATACTTCTAATAAATTGCCCTAAACATTCTTGTAATCGGGGCTCTGTAACAGTAATATCTCCATAGGTAAATTTAAAAAGCTCGTTGTAATAATCAGTAGCCTGTAACTTGGCTAAGAGTGCTGCTATATTTGCTCTTCCGGTTTGTCCACTAAAACCCATCTCTTTATGATCGGCAATGGGTTGTGTGGTTTGGCTTTCCAAACTTGCCGCCCTTTCATCCCAAAAAAACTTAGCTTCCACACCAAATCTTTCATTGACAAGACGCATAGAATGTCTATCCGTTAATCCACCAGCCACACCTGCACTAATGAGTGCGGTATCTGAAAATGCAAAAGCTTGCTTATGACAACTCGCACAAGAAATAGTATTGTCAATGCTTAATTTTTTATCGTAAAATAAAACCCTCCCAAGTGTTGCTTTGGCATTGGTAATAGGATTGTTACCTGTATTGTCTTTAACAATATATGCTGGCTTTGGCTGGGCTGCATAATTGGCTAAATTATTGAGGTCAATTTGTGCACCAAAAGCGGTAGCGACAGCTGTGTAAACAGTTTGCCCTGTGGTGGTAGTATCTGCTTTAGAGCAGGCTACTAATAAAACAATTACACCAATAATACCTGAAAAAATGAGGGGGATTTTTCGCATCGATTTATTTTTTTATGGGACAGTCAGTCACCAAAAACGTTTAATGGGCATTAGTTATTAAACTGCCAATTATTTGTTAATACAACAGATTCAAATTTTGCTTCTTGGTTATCAGAAAGTGTTGCAAAGAAATCTATTCCGGTCAAGGTTTCCAAATAATCTATTGAAACTACAAATTGCTTAAGTGACCCGGCACTTCCAGCATTGGGAAGTAAAAAAGCAATGGCTTCAACTCCTGTTTTTGTTTGCTTAAACACTATTTTATAATACGCACAGGGAACGGTAATTTTTTGGTTTACGGTGCCGCAACTTTTGTTTAATAGTGGCCCAGTTACCACATACACACCATTTTTTTGTAACGCCCAATCCCTTACTTTGTCTTCAAGTTTAGCCCATATACCTCTATTAAATGAAGGTGTTTGCGGAGACATATTTGACATATAAAAACTTTCATTCATAGACGTATTGTTTAATTTCATGTCTGCTGCAGGACATAAATGCCCCCTGTCATATCCAGATTTTGCATAACTACCCGGCCCAACCGGATTTGACAATAATGGGTCCGCTAAAAATTTTGAACTTCGTTTTTGCGGACCATTAATAGATGCAGGAGTGAGATAATAAGCCACCCATTCTGCCTGCTTGTCTGCTTCACTGTAGGAAAGTGTGTAGTAGGTGTGAGAAACGGTAGTTCCTTTGAAATTATTGGGTAATAGGGTGTCAGAAACGGCTCCTACATGACCTATGCAACAAGCAAAGACACAAACCCATAAAAAAGCCCGTAGGCGCATCGTTTTTACAAATATGGAAGCTTTTAGATGCATTTCATTCAATATTAGTCAATTTTGCATATAAGCCATACGACTTTTACAGATTTTTTAGCATCAAAATAAGTACCTTTAAAGTATGCGATTGCAAACAACCATAAAACAACTTTTAGCCCTAGCGATGCTGGTTGTTTTTGCATTTAGCATTACGCCGCAAAAAACCATCCACGATTTTGTAGCGCCCCACAAAGATCCTACAAAATGTGACGTTCACATTAAGGCACCCATCGAGCAGGTTGAAAATTCCCAACTCCATTGCACATTTGATTTTCAGGTTGCTACAACGCCATTTGTCAATTACAATTTTAGTATTGACATTCCGGTACAATTAGTAGCAAGAGCTCAAAATAATTTTTACAAAGAAACACGGAATCATACCTTTCTTCTATCTAAAGATTCCCGTGGTCCACCTCATTGCTAATACCTACTAGCAATTTTTAAATTTTCTTTTTAAGTACTCAATTTATTATTTTGAATTGTATCAAATGTATTGTGTCATTGTGCATAATGACATGCCTAACAATATTTCAAGCGAATGCCCAAAAATGTAATTTGGTGCTTTCAGGTGTTGTTATGGATGCATCTAACAACGCGCCACTTGAAAAAGCAGTGGTTGAGATTAAAGAGTTAGGCATCAAATTTATTACAGACATAGAAGGCCATTACCATTTTTATAATTTGTGTAAAGGCAGTTATACGATTGTAGTAAACCACATGAGCTGTGACAGTATCAAATACAAATTAACAATACAGCAAAATATCATTCAAAATTTTAAATTGCCACACGCCATTAATGAACTTGAAAATGTGAGTGTAAATGCCAAAAGGGACCTCAATTTAAATGCTATAAAAGAAGTGCTAAGTAGCAAAATTGTGGACGCCACTAGAGGGCAAAGTTTAGGTGAAATATTGAGCCGCGCCAATGGCGTTACTGTTTTACAAACAGGTAGCACCATATTTAAGCCCGTAATACATGGGCTTCATAGCCAGCGGGTACTGCTTATTAATAATGGTGTGCGGCTAGAGAGTCAACAATGGGGCAGCGATCATGCACCTGAAATTGACCCATTTATTGCCGAAAAATTTACCGTTATAAAAGGAGCAGGTGCCTTAAAATATGGCAATGATGCAATAGCGGGCGCCGTATTAATTGAACCAAAGGCATTGCCCAAACAAGCCCAAACAAATGCCGAATTTAATACAGGTTATTTCTCCAACAACAGACAATATGTTGTGAATGGGATGATCGAATCATCACCTATTAAATTTCCCGAATTAAGTTACCGCATTCAAGCTACCTATAAAAAAGGGGGTAATGCGAGAACACCAAACTACTGGCTGCACAACACTGGATTACAAGAAATTAACTATTCGGGCGCTGTAGGACTTAGAAAAGAAAAATACAACACCGAGTTATTTGTAAGTAGTTTTAATACAGACCTGGGCATATTTATTGGATCGCATGTAGGTAATTTAAGTGATTTACAAAACGCCATTACAGCTAGCAAACCCACCCAAAATATTGATGCATTTAGCTATGCTATTGGAAGGCCAAAACAAAATGTACAACACTATACGGTAAAATCTAAATCACAATTTTATTTGCCCAATAACAATAAAGTCAACCTTTTAGTGTCTTATCAAAAGAACCTAAGAAAAGAGTTTGACAGGGCGATGCTCTCTAATAGACCAGAATTGGATTTAGATATTTCAACCACCATGGCTGATGTTAATTTTGAAAGCGGACCTACTAAAAAAATAAGTAGCAATATAGGTCTAGTAGCTATGCTACAAGAAAATGTTTGGGCAGGTAGCCGTTTTTTTGTTCCAAATTTTCGCACACAAAACATAGCTGCGTACAGCATTCATAATTACAACGTAAACAATTGGATGTTTGACGCAGGTGCTAGATTTGATTACAGACACTTAAGAACCTACCGTAATAAATCGGATAGTATTACTGCTGCCAACAGAACATGGGGCAATGCTTCTGGAACCCTGGGTGCTACCTATAAAATAACGCCGAATTTTAAATGGCTTATTAATGGCGCATACGCTTGGAGGGCACCGCAAGTAAATGAACTTTATGTAAACGGATTACACCACGGAACATCAAGTTTTGAAATTGGTAACCAAAATCTTAAAAGTGAAAAAGCGTTTAATATTTCTACGCAGTTAAAATATCAAACCGATAGTAGCTGGCAGTTTGACCTTAGTGTATACAATAATATCATTACTGATTTTATTAACCTAATACCATCCGTTCCGGCCACTTTAACATTAAGAGGCGCCTATCCAACTTTCAGGTATGTCCAAAGTAACGCTGTTTTAAGAGGGATCGATTTTAGTGTGCACAAAACACTAAACCGCTCTTTTATGGCAGGTGCAAAAACGGCACTTTTGTGGGCAAAAAATAGTGATACCAAAGAATGGATCATTCAAATGCCTTCCAATAGAATTGAAGGTGATATCACGTATTCTTTTGCCAATAAAGTACTACAAAACGCTGCTATTGAACTGCGTTATATGCACATCATGCAGCAAACTAGAATTCCAGTAAGCATACTCGATTATATTCCGCCACCTAATGCATACAGCCTACTAAACGTAGACTTTAGTAGTGATGTATCTATTGGGAAAAGGCAAATCAGTGTAGGTTTAACGGTTGTTAATTTACTCAACCAAACCTATCGAGACTATATGAACAGGTTTAGGTATTTTAATGACGAACCAGGTAGATCTATTAACCTCAGAGTTAAATTAAAATTATGAAACAAATAAAACTAGGTGCCATATGCGCCGCGTTCATAATTCTATTGGCTGGCTGCTCCAAAAATGTAAGCAACCCCAATGACGAAAATGAACACGAAGCCATTAATAAAATAGAACTTGTATTTGCAGAAACGGGTGGTGCATCTACAAGCTTTATTATGGAAGACCCAGATGGTGACGGTGGCAATCCTCCTTCGCGCATTGATACCATAAAATTAAACAACAACAAACAGTATACTGTAACTGTAAAAATTTACAATATTTCAAGCGGTGTTGTTAAAGACGTAAGTGCCACTGTTTTAATGCAAGCCACTTCACACGAGTTTTATTTTATTCCTTCAGGTGTATCTCTAACAGTTCAAAAAACAGATAAGGATAAAAACGGATACCCTATTGGATTTTTAAGTACTTGGCAAACATCAAGTGCAGGTAACGGCAGTTTATTATTTAAACTAATGCATAAAACGGCTTTAAAAGGCCCTAACGACGGCCCTAACGTAGGTCATAGTGACATTCAATTAAACTTACCAATCATTATTAAGTAAAAACAAAACCATGAAAAAGAGTATTATTTTTTTATTGAGCATTTTAATTTCTAGTGCAACATTTGCGCAAGTTAGTTTTGGAGTAAAAGCAGGTTACAATGCTGCTAGTGTAAAATCTAATGATGCAGATATTACTGCGGATGGACAAACCTTATCTGGTTTTCATATTGGAACTGTACTGAATGTTCCAATGAATAAAAAGTTTGCATTTCAAACCGGTTTAAACCTTGGAACAAAGGGCGTAAGTGTAGCCCATGATGGACATGGCGATAAATATAAATTTACAGCCATTGATATTCCTTTAAATGTTGTGGTTACCAGTAAAAAAGGATTGTTTGCTGGAACAGGTTTAAACCTTGGTTATAACCTGTCAGGAAAATTAGACGCACACGATGACCCTACCGAAAATTATGATTTTGAATTTGGGAGTGATAAGAATTTTACAAGAGCAGATCTTGGCTTAAATTTTTTAGTAGGCTACCAAACTAAGTCTGGCATTTTTGTAAGCGCTAACAGTTTAGTGAGCTTAACAGATATCGCACCTAGTGCCACTAGCTGGAAAAATAACGTAATTGGTTTATCTATTGGATATACTTTAAAGAACTCCAAAAAATAAGGGGGTTCGAGAAAATTTTTGCCGCACAAAGGCCGCCCTTCGGGCGGCCTTTGTTTTTATAAAAAATCCAACTCCTGCGAAAAATCTAACTCCTGCTACATTCACTTCGCAATTAACATGGCCAGCTTACACGCCAGGCCCAGTAACATAGGATACACAAAAAATAGCCATAACATATCTACCAGGCGCAGCGTTTGCCACACTTTAGATCCTGATGCAACAGCCCTGTTTAAAAAGTCGTACCAGCTTACTAAATTGAGTTTGGCGGCCAACCCATTAAATAAAACGGCCAATACGAGTATCACAACACCCAGGATATATATTTTAATCATGGTCTTTATTTTTTTATTGAAAAATAGTATATTTAAGAAAACAAAAGTATGCCGTTTACAAGGTTCCAGCCCCTCTATTTCATGGCTATATGGCTGATTGCAATGGTTTGCACCAGTTGCTTACGTGAAAAAAATGGGGGGCTATTTTTACCCGATGGTTTTGAAGCAGCTGTGGTGGTAGATAGTTTACCAGGCAGGGCTAGGCATTTGGCGGTAAATGATAATGGCGATATATATATAAAAGCAAATAGGCCCATCGAAGGCGGCATGAACTATGTATTAAGGGACGAAAACAATGATGGTCGTGCCGATATTATTAAAAATTTTGGACCCCTCGCAAGTGAAGGTGCATACGCAACTGGCATGCGCATTCATAATGGATACTTATATACCAGTTCAGAAATGCTGGTGTACCGTTATAAATTAAAGAAGGGTGAAATGATACCTTCCAGCAAGGCAGAGTTTATTGTAATTGATAGCGGACAACCACGCGAGCATGACGGTAAGCCACTAGCTTTTGATGGCAAGGGTCATATTTTTGTTCCATTTGGCGCTCCTTCCGATGCTTGCCAAGAAGAAAATAGATTGCCAGGCTCACCAGGCATGAAGCCCTGCCCTATTTTAGATTCTAATGCAGGCGTTTGGATGTTTGATGAAAATAAACTCAATCAATTTAGAACCAAGGACGGTATTAAAGTTGCAACAGGTTTACGAAGCCTTGTTGCCATGACATGGAACAATCAGGATAGCACTTTGTATTGTGTAGGCCATGGCAGAGATGGACTTTCTAGTAGCTGGCCTCAATTTTACAACGAATGGCAGAGCGCAGTTTTACCTTCCGAAGCTTTTTATAAATTAAAGCCGGGTGCCAATGCAGGTTGGCCTTATTATTATTTTGATCAAATGAAGGGTAAGGTCATGGTGAACCCAGAGTATGGTGGCAATGGCATACTCGAAAACACAGATAAAAATATTGAAACACCCATTGTAGGTTTCCCGGGTCATTACGCACCCAACGATCTACTTTTTTATACTGGCGATCAGTTTCCAGCACGTTATAAAAATGGTGCGTTTATTGCGTTTCACGGATCTACCATTCGTGCCCCATATCCGCAGGCAGGTTATATTGTAGCGTTTGTTCCATTTGTAAATGGTAAGCCTCAAAAATGGGAAGTATTTGCTGATGGTTTCACTGGAAAAGATACACTTGTAAATACCAGTGATAGTAAGCACCGCCCAATGGGACTTGCACAAGGACCCGACGGTTCATTGTATGTTTCAGATTCTAAAAAAGGAAAGATTTGGAAAATTCAATACAAAGGAAACAAAGAAAATTTTTCTGAAAAAAATCTAGCGCAAATGAAAGCTAGAGAAAACAGAACCAATGTAAAAAATCCGGACATCGTAAAAGATAATTTAGAAAAAGATAAAGTAGTATTAGGTGGCGAAAAACTATACCAAATAAACTGCCGTGTTTGTCATCAACAAAATGGACAAGGGGATGGTATTAGATTTCCTTCCATTGCAAAAACAGATTGGGTAAATGGGAATAAGGATACCCTCATTGGCGTATTAATAAAAGGACTTGAGGGACCCATTAAAATTAATGATCAACCATTTCATGGAGCGATGCCTAAATTTTCACAACTCCCTGATAGAGATATTGCAAGTATACTTACGTATATCAGACAAAATTTTGGCAACAATGCAGACTCTATATCCAAAACCTCTGTAACCATTGTACGCCAACGACTACGCCTCTTAAAAAGAAAAGAAATGCAGCTACAAAAAGAGGCCGAAGCCAAGTTAAATGCAGCTACTACTTTACGTAAATAGGATTTGCCAAACCATTTAAATCGTATACCACTTTTCCGCCTTTAATGGTAAGTTCGCATTCAAATTTTTCGGTACCATTTACTTTGTATCCTGTTTTATCGTAGAATCCAAAGTTTCCTTTTCTGATATTTAATATTGCGATATCCGCCTCTGCACCTTCTGTTAAATGTCCGAGATTGGTTCTATTTATAACTTGTGCAGGCTTCCATGTACTTGCTCGAATCACTTCAAAAAGAGGCATCCCTAAATTCATAAATTTAGACATCACACTGAGTTGATCTTTCATAGAACTGTTCATGCTACCAGTATGTAAATCGGTACTAATGGTATTTGGAAACAATCCTGCTTTTATTGCAGGTATCGCTTGTGTATAATTAAAACTCGCACCTCCATAACCAACATCAAAAATGATACCTCTTTTTTGAGCTTCCAACACAAAAGGTTTTAAGGTATTATTGGCATCAATAATTTCTTCTCTAGCGCCATTTAATGCAGCATAGGTATGGGTATAAATATCACCTGGGCGAAGGTGTTTGAAAAATAATTCTTGAATCGATAAATTAGGTTGAGAGCCGCCAAAATCAATGATAACAGGTAGTTCAGCGATTTTACCTGCTTCTACTGCACGTGTTGTAGGCGTCCAATCGGCACCGTTAAAATGCGCCAACTTAAAACCAACTACATAATCTTTGTATTGCTTAGCGGTATTTGCTGCAAGTTTTGGATTCATGTCTGCAATGTCCTGTTCGTAATTGCCGCCGCGCATACCTTCTCCCACAATATTTAAAAAAGACAACACCCTTGTTTGAGAAATATCAATCACATTTTTTTTAAACGTTGCAAAATTTCTCCAGCCTGCACCACCACAATCTACCACCGTAGTAACACCTACTCTAAATGTATAACCATCCGGCATCAGCGCACTTAACCCATCACTTAAATAATGATCTGGCTGCGTGCCTGCAAAAACGTGCGCATGCATATCAATAATACCAGGTACTACTTTTAATCCGGTAGCATCCACTACTTGCTTGGCCTCAGATGCAGGTAAGCTTTTACCAACTTTAAAAATCTTACCAGCCTTAATGGCAATGTCCATTATAGCATCAATGCCATTTTTAGGATCAATAACATGGCCGCCCTTAACAAGTACATCAAAACTAGCAGGGGCCTGGGCTTTCAATTGAAGCGATAGGGCCACAAACAAGGTAATTATGAGTAGGTTCTTATTCATACATTGATAGATTAATTAATGATTGTGTGTAATTTATAAAAAAACGAGGAAAGTGCATAAAATATAGGTGAACAGAACCCCTTTTTTGCCATTATTTGATTAATTTCTCATTCAAATTATAACCGATTGCCATGAATTTGATTGCTACTTTAATTGTTAGTAACATCCTACATTTTTTTGCGCCAGACACTGCCCACCACCAACTCATTGTGGGTTCTTATACCAAAAAAGGAAACCCAGGTATTGAAGTATATGCCGTTAACGCAGTAACAGGAAAGCCTAAGTTGTTGTATACAAAAGAAAATGCCAATGCTTCTTATTTGACATTAGCAAATAATGGAAAATCAATGTATGCTGTAACGGAAGGTGGCAAAGACGCTTCTTTTGTAAGTGCTTATCAATTAGACGCAACCAATCAATTTCAAAAACTAAATCAAGAACCTATAAAAGGTGCAGCCCCTTGCTTTATTGTATCTAGGCCCGAAAGTAAAACCGTGTATACGGCTAATTATACTTCAGGTAGTGTTAGTGTTTTTAAAACACAGGATAATGGAGCACTGCTTCCCATTGCACAAGAAATAAATTACAACGGATCTAGCATTCACAAAGCAAGACAAGAAGCTTCGCATGCACACAATGTTGTTTTAACACCTGACCATACCCAGTTATTAGTAACGGATTTGGGTGCCGATAAAATTTATATGCATAAAATTTATGCAGATGGTTTACTCGATCAAAATTATACCACTACTGCTATTACACCAGGCAATGGCCCTAGGCATTTTGTTTTTAATAGCGCTGGCACACACGGTTATTTAATCAATGAATTATCTGGCACTGTTGATGCATTTTCTATTCGTGCTAATGCGCTAGAAAAAATACAAACCATTACTGCCGATACTGCAAAAACGACTACTACAAAAGGTAGTGGCGATATACATATTTCACCAAGTGGCAAATGGCTTATTACCACAAACCGCGTAACCAGTGAGCAGTTAACGGTGTTTAAAATCGAAGCAGATGGCAAGCTCACCAAAATCTACCATCAGCCAGTTGCACAAAGGCCCCGAAATTTTAGCTTTTCACCGAACAGTAATTTTGTTTTTGTAGCGAGTCAAACAGAAGATAAAGTGCAAATATTTTCTTTTGATGATGCCACCGGAAAATTAACCAACACCAATCAGGACATGGCTGTAAATGGCCCTGTTTGTTTGGTATTTAGTAACGATCCCATAGAAGTTAATCCCGAAGAACGCATCAAACAATTAAACATTCAATTAATTCCTGTTGTACCTCCTATTGCCAACTATGTAAAACAAGTGCAGGTAGGCAACCTCGTATATTTATCGGGTCATGGACCAGACAAACCAGGCGGTGGTCAAATGTTTGGACACCTTGGTAAAGATGTAACCATCGAAGAAGGTCAACTAGCGGCAAGACTAACAGGCATTTCAATGATCTCTACCTTAAAAGCGCATATTGGCGATTTAAACAGGGTAAAAAGAATTGTAAAAGTATTAGGGCTTGTAAACTCGGAGCCCAATTTTACGCAGCAACCACAAGTGATGAATGGATTTTCAAATTTGATGGTAGAAATTTTTGGAGAAAGAGGAAAGCATGCAAGATCGGCCCTTGGTGTAGCTGCACTTCCAAATAATATTTCGGTAGAAATAGAAATGATTGTTGAACTCAAATAAATATTACCATACATTTTTAAAACAAAATAAACCGCTATGAAAACAAACAACCGCCGCTCCATTTTCCGAAAAATGTTTGCAGGCATATTGGGTGTTACAGGTACAGCCATGGCTGCAAATGCTGCTAGCAATAACAGTGATGACAGTACACAAAAAGAAGTATTTAATGTACAGTACGATCAGGACGTTCCCCTTTTTTCAGGTTCTACAAAATTTGGAGGAATGGTATTTGTAGCGGGAAAGGGTGCGCATTTTGAAGGAGATATCAAAGCACACACCGATCATGTATTAAAAGAATTGGAAAAAGAACTCATAAAAGCTGGATCCTCAATGGAAAAAGTTTTAAAAGTAAATGTATACCTAGCTGATTTAAATGATTACAAACAAATGAACGAAGTATACAAAGGTCGCTTTGGGGCCAACCCACCTGTAAGAACAACAGTAGCTACTTATGGTGGCGTACCGGGTAATTCACTTGTCGAAATGGATTGTATCGCAATTGCTAATTAATAAAAACAAAAAACTATGAAACGCAGAGACCTCATAAAATATATTTCAATTTCACCACTTGCTGGTGGTGCTATTGCTAGTGGACTTGCCAATGCCGCACCAAAATCAACCCCTCTAGAAGTTGCTAAAAAACGCGACTTATTTAGTGAACTAGGTGTGCGCACATTTATTAATGCAGCAGGTACTTATACCGCCATGACTGCAACGCTCATGCGCCCTGCAACAGTTGAAGCTATTAGACAGGCTTCCAATAAATTTTGTATGCTAGACGACTTACAAGATAAAGTAGGTGAAAGACTTGCGCAAATCACAAGAGCAGAAGCGGTTGTTGTAACAAGTGGTGCATTTGCTGCACTAACACTTGGTATGGCCGGCATATTAACAGGCATGGATCCTGTAAAAGTAAAACAGCTTCCAAAACTCGAAGGCACGGGCATGAAAACAGAAGTGATTTGTCAAAAGTCACACGCCATCGGATACAACCAAGCATTAACTAACGCGGGTGTTAAAATTATAATGGTTGAAACACTCGACGAATTAATCAAAGCTATCAATCCAAACACGGCAGCCATGCACTTTTTGCACGTGCAATCGGATAAAGGACAAATTCAGCACGAAGAGTGGGTAGCTATTGGAAAAAAATACGGCATCCCTACAACCATTGATATTGCCGCAGACGTTCCGCCTGTAAGTAATTTATGGCGTTTCAATGAAATGGGTTTTGATTTTGTTGCTATTTCTGGTGGTAAGGCTCTCCGTGGCCCACAAAGTGCGGGTTTATTAATGGGTAAAAAAGACCTTATTAAAGCAGCAAGATTATCAATGCCTCCACGTGGTGAAACGATTGGTAGAGGTATGAAAGTAAACAAAGAAGAAATTTTAGGTATGATGGTTGCCGTAGAAGAATTTGTAAAAATTGACCATGATGCAGAAGCACTTATTTTTTTAGAAAGAATTAAAAAAATACAAGCAGCTGCCGATTCGATTCCAGGTATTACTACAAAAATTTCTACCCCTGTACTTGGCAATGTTACCCCTACTTTAAATATCAGTTTCGACTACAGTAAAATTGGTAAAACTGGGGAGCAACTTCGTCTAGACCTTCGTAACGGTTCTCCTTCTATCGAATCGGTGGGTGGAAAAGATAATATTGGTATGACTGCCTGGTCATTACAAGAAGGTGAAGATGTAATCGTTGCTAAAAGACTAAAAGAAGTTTTAGAAGCTGCCGTAAAATAAATTGTATGAAAAAAACGGGTCTCTTACTATTACTTATTGCTTGTTTTTGTATATCTAATGCGCAACAGTTTCCTGCTTCGGAACTTATTTACCTAACATCACAATGGAAGGGTGAAAGATTTGAAGATGGAAGACCTAAAATACCTGATGCCATTATAGAAAGAGCCAAAAAAATTGGTATCGAAGAAGCATGGCAAGTACTTTATAACGAGGGTTATAAAAATCAATTTGAAGGCAACTGGAAAATGGTGCATGACAATGTCCCTGTTGTGGGCAGGGTTGTTACCGCGCGCTACAGCCCTTCAAGGCCTGACATCGAAGCACTTATTAAAGAAAGAGGAAAATCAGAAGGTCGCACCGGCAATACCAACGCATGGCCCATTCAAGTACTTCAAAAAGGAGACGTATATGTGGCAGAAGCATTTGGAAAAATTGCACAAGGCACATTAATTGGCGATAACTTAGGCGCTTCTATTTTTAATAAAACAGGTAATGGTGTCATTTTTGATGGCGCGGCAAGAGATTTATCAGGGCTCGCGCAAATCAAAGGCTTCAATGCATATGTCAGGGATTTTCATCCTTCCTTTTTAGAAGAAGTAGTTCTCATTGGACTTAATAGTCCTATTAGAATAGGTACTGCCGTTGTAATGCCTGGCGACCTCGTACTCTCAGAAAGAGAAGGCGTTTTATTTATTCCTGCGCACATGGCAGAAAAAGTAGTAGCTACCGCCGAATTTATTGCTGTTAGAGATCGGTTTTCAAAAGATGTTTTAAAGGCGGGTACTTTTACTGCCGGACAAATAGATAGCCAGTGGAATGAAACTATTAAAACCGCTTTTTTAAACTGGATAACAGCGCACCCCAACGAACCTAAAATAACAAAAGAGGCGCTCGAAAAATTTTTAGAAAAAAGGACTTGGTAATTATTGTTTAAAAGCCGCAAACATGAATCAGTATAAAATATTATTATCTACTTCTATCCTATTATTTATAGCATCAGGCTTATTGTATGCTTTGGCGCTAACAAATTATGTAGGTTTTAGTGTTGCTGCTGCATTTTTATTGTTAAGTATTGCCGTAAAGCATACCAATAACTACAAAGGATTTAGTTTTACGCTTGTCATATTTTCGGCAGTATCACTTTCTTTATTTCAACCACAATTATTTACGGTATGGGGTGGCTATAAGCTAACGGGGCTTATAGTTCCACTCATTCAGTTGATCATGTTTGGCATGGGTACATCTATGAGCATGAAAGATTTTGCACTGGTGGTAAAAACACCAAAGGGTGTCATTATTGGCGTTGTAAGTCAGTTTGCTATTATGCCAACACTAGGTTTTTTACTGGCCTCCATCTCTAATTTACCGCCAGAAATTGCTGCTGGAGTTATTTTAATCGGATGCTCACCAAGCGGCCTTGCTTCCAATGTAATGTCTTATTTAGCAAAAGCAAACCTTGCATTATCCATTACCATTACTTCAATTACAACCTTAATTGCCCCATTTGTTACACCCTTACTCATGAAACTTTTTGCAGGCGAATTGGTAGAAATAGATGTTACTAAAATGATGTGGGATATTAATAAAATGATTCTTTTACCAATTGGTGCTGGACTTATTTTCAATCAATTTTTAAAAGGAAAATTAAAATGGATGGATAGTGCCATGCCCATTGTTTCAATGGCTGGTATTGCTGCTATCATCACTATTATTACTGCGTCAGGTAGAGATAACCTGCTCACCATTGGGCCTATCCTTATTGGTATTGTACTGATACACAACACCCTTGGATATTTATTGGGTTATTGGAGCGGTAAACTATTTAAAATGCCTGAACAAGATTGTAGAACCATTGCTATCGAAGTAGGTATGCAAAATGGTGGATTGGCTTCTGGTCTTGCACAACAATTAGGCAAAGCAGCCACTATGGGACTCGCGCCTGCTGTGTTTGGACCTTTCATGAATATCACGGGATCTATTTTAGCATCCTACTGGCATAAGCGGGAACCAAAAAACTAACGCCTATTTAGTTGAACTGAATAACACCGTACTTTTCAAATTCATGAAAGCTTTTTACAATCGGTGACCAAGCCCATTTAATCATTTTTGTGTCGTCGTAATCGAGTCTGTAAAAGTTAGCATTCCAACAAGTACCTTTTTTTACGTCCAAATTTTGTAAGGGTATAAATAATTTAAATGGAAAGTACAGTTCGGCAGTCCATTTGTACATTTCATTGTTTTGCTTGTGTACCTGCACTTTTTTAATTACTTTTTTCTTACCTGTGTACTTCCAGGGAGCCCAGCCAAATGTTTTTTTACTCAAATTTGGCACTAACAGAACCAGCTCTGCGTTATAGGCGTTGATTTCGTATTCTAAATAAATGGGCGTGCTAGGTTCGGGATGAAAAAAAACTTCAAAAACATCGGCTCTAAACAAATCTTCAAAATCATTTTTATACGGTGACGTTATTTTTTTATCAAGTCCCGAAAACAAAACATACACCCCACTATCGGCATACAATATTTTAAATTTTGAAGGATAATCCAAGCTACTTGAATCGAGCTGAATCAGATTTATCCAACTCGTATTATTCCAGCTTGGATGGCTACCAGCCCCATCAATTTCAAAGGGCGATACTTTATTTACCTTAAGCGTATCCTGAAATGCTACCCTGTTGGCCAAAGCCTTGGTATTGCTTGTGAGCAAAATAGTAAAAATAATCGCCGATAGCTTTGTCAGGTGCTTCATGTACAAGCTTTTTATGGTTTATTAAATGTAAGAAAATAACAAAACATAGCTGGTTTTTATTTAAATAATTGTACGAACTTGTTTTCATAATTATTTAAAGTTCGAAACGCTTAACAATGAATATGATACGCAAGGCTCTACTCTTTACCCTATTTGTAACAACAACTTTTTTAGGGTTGGCTCAAAAAAAACCAGCTACTGCAAAGCCTGCAAAAGCAGGTGCCAAATCAGCCTCAAAATCGGCGACCAACAAGGCGGCTACTGCATCTAAAGGAACTTCGAGCATTGCCTCAAGCGCTGGTCAAAACGCAGCTATCAACGCGCCATTAAAATTATGGTATGACAGCCCTGCCAAGTATTTTGAAGAAGCCCTAGTGCTTGGTAACGGCCAGCATGGTGCCACCGTATTTGGAGGAATCTCTATAGATAAAATATATTTAAATGACGCAACGCTTTGGTCTGGCGAACCCGTAAATGCCAATATGAATCCAAATGCATACAAACATTTGCCAGACGTTAGAGAAGCTTTAGCAGACAACAATTATAAAAAAGCGCAAACCCTCATTAAAAAGTTACAAGGTAAATTTTCGGAGTCGTATGCACCACTCGGCACGCTTTTATTAACCTTTAACAATGATCCGTTTATTAGCAATTACTATCGTGAACTAGATATACATGATGCGGTAGCCGCTGTTAAAATTGAATCTAGCAATAACACCATCGAAAGAGAATACCTAGTTTCGCACCCCGATAAAATTTTTGCCATTAAACTACAATCCAAACAAAAAGGTGGGCTTACCTATAGTATCGCATTTGAATCATTACTTAAATACACTACAAAAACAGCAAATAACGTTCTAGAAGTGAGTGGTGTTGCGCCCATTAAAGCAGACCCTAACTATGTAGGTAAAAAACAAAATTCGGTTGTCTTTGATAGTAAAAAAGGAACCCGCTTTTCGACACAAATTCAAGTAGCATCTAATGATGGTAAAATAACCTACACCGATTCAAGTATTCAAATATCAAATGCAACGGCTACCACTATTTATGTGTCGATGGCAACAAGCTTTAATGGATTTGATAAAAACCCGGCCACAAATGGTCGCGATCAGGTAGCGATTGCAAAGACCCAACTTACAAATGCAGTAAAAACAGGATGGGACGGCATTAAAAAAAGACACACCAAAGATTATCAAAATTATTTTGATAGGGTTGCTTTACAATTAGATGGCGCTGCTGCTCCTCAACTTCCCACCAACGAAAGATTACAACGCTACGCCAAAGGAGAAGCCGACCCCTTCCTTGAAACTTTATATTTTCAGTTTGGCCGTTACCTTTTAATTAGTAGTTCTAGAACGCCAGGTGTTCCTGCCAATTTGCAAGGTATTTGGAATTCATATTTACAACCACCATGGTCTAGCAATTACACCATGAACATTAATGCAGAAGAAAATTATTGGTTGGCAGAAAACACCAATTTATCTGAAATGCATGTACCGTTTTTGCAGTTTTTGAAAAACTTATCTGTCACCGGGAAAACCACAGCTAAAACATTTTACAATATGCCAGGTTGGGTATCGCACCACAATTCAGATATATGGGCGATGTCCAACCCGGTAGGCAATTTTGGAGACGGAGATCCTAGTTGGGCCAATTGGCCAATGGGTGGTACTTGGGCCTCTGCACACATTTGGGAGCATTTTTTATTTACACAAGACACCAGCTATCTCCAAAAAGAATATCCGGTTATGAGGGGCGCTGCCGAATTTTGTTTGGCATGGCTCATACCGGATAAGAACGGTAAACTCATTACTTCTCCTTCCACTTCTCCGGAAAATTATTTTATTACCCCCACTGGATTTAAGGGTAGCACTTTATATGGCGGCACTGCAGACCTTGCCATGATTCGTGAATTATTTTTAGGAATTATTGCAGCGCAGAATGTGCTTAAAAATGATCTTGACTTTTCAAAAAATATAAAAGCAGCGCTCGATAAATTACATCCATACCAAGTAGGCAAAGCAGGAAATTTACAAGAATGGTATTACGATTGGCAGGATGTAGAGCCTACGCATAGGCACCAAAGTCATTTATACGGCTTATATCCGGGCACACATGTGACACTTACACAAACACCAGCAATTGCAAATGCTGCTAAAAAAACACTAGACATTAAAGGTGATGAAACCACTGGATGGTCTAAAGGTTGGCGTATTAATTTATGGGCTAGGCTAAAAGATGGTGAACACGCTTACAAAATGTACCGTGAACTTTTAAAGTTTGTTCCACCCGATGAAACGAAAGAAAATTACAACAATATGGGTGGTACGTATCCAAATTTACTCGATGCACATCCACCTTTTCAGATAGATGGAAATTTTGGAGGTGCAGCAGCAGTAGCTGAAATGCTCGTTCAATCTCATACAGGCTTTATAGAACTTTTACCCGCTATTTCAAAGGCTTGGAATTCAGGCGCTGTTAATGGCCTTAAAGCAAGAGGTAATTATGAAATTGATATGAAATGGTCAAAAGGGCGCATAACCAGTTTGTACATTAAGACTAGCACACAAAAGCAAGCAAGTATTTTTTGCAACGGAAAACTTCAAACGGTTAACACCAATACGCCATTAACTTTTTAATTCAGGTAACAAATTTAATACATGAGACATTACATTCTTCTACTTTTCACACTTTGTAGCATCAGTTTTGGTTTTGCGCAAGAAATAAATCAACCAAAACCTTCTGCTCCTCAACTGGCTTGGCAAAAAGCAGAAATTGGCGTCCTCATTTCTTATGATTTGCCTGTGTTTCAGGGTACGCCTTACAACCAAGCGCAAAATAGAATCACGCCTTTTCATAACGCTAATATTTTTAATCCAACAAAGTTAAACACAGACCAGTGGATACAAGCCGCTAAAGCAGGTGGCGCCAAATTTGCCGTACTCACTGTTACGCATGAAACAGGCTTTGCTCTTTACCAAAGTGATGCAAACCCTTACTGTATGAAAGCGATAAAATTTCAAAATGGCAAAGGAGATATTGTTCGTGATTTTGTAAATTCTTGTCGTAAATATGGTGTTGAGCCGGGGATTTATGTAGGCATCAGATGGAATTCATATTTAGGCGTGCATGATTTTAAAATTGAAGGTTCTAGTGAATTTGTAAAACGCAGACAAGCGGCTTATAAAAACATGTGCGAACAAATGGTAACAGAACTTTGCACCCGTTATGGCAAATTATTTATGATTTGGTTTGATGGTGGCGCCGATGATCCTTCAAAAAATGGCCCCAACATTTTACCCATTGTTACAAAGTATCAACCCGATTGTCTTTTTTACCACAACGCACAAAAGGCAGACTTTAGATGGGGTGGTTCCGAATCTGGAACAGTGCCCTACCCTTCATGGTCTACATTCCCTTTTATTTTTTCACATGCTGTTAAACAAGAGACCATTTTTGCCAACAATTTTGCACTGCTTAAAACCGGCGACCCTGCTGGTAAATTCTGGATGCCTGCCATGAGTGATGCTCCATTACGTGGGCACAAAGGCGGACATGATTGGTTCTGGAATCCAAATGAAGACCATCATGTAAATCCATTAGATAAAATGATGAAGATGTATTACCAGTCGGTGGGGCACAATTCTACACTCATACTTGGTATTACACCAGACAATAGAGGACTCATTCCAAACGCAGATGTTAGCAGATTAAAAGAATGGGGTGATAGCATTAAAAAAGTATTTAAAACACCTGTAGCCTCCTTAAAGCCTCAACAAAAAGATTATACTATCAATATTCCTGTACAAAAATATTTTAGTAAAATAGTCCTCCAAGAAAACATACAAGAAGGAGAACGCGTTAGGGATTTTGTTATTGAAGCGAGTATAAATGGCGAATGGAAAATGATAAAAGAGGGCTCTTGTATTGGACACAAATACATTGGACTATTGGATACGCCTGTAAAGGCAAGTGCAGTAAGACTTATTATTAAAGATGCTACAAGCGCGCCAATGATTAAAACATTTACACTGTATTAAAAACTACTTCTTTCCTTCTAATTTATTGACGTAATCCAAACTACCTAACCTGAAACGGAATGGTATTTTTGTGCGCTTTTCAAATAAGATTTCTTGCTTACAAAAAAATGCCAACCCTTTAACATAATTATTGGGAGATAAAATATTGACGGGACTGTATTTTAAACTGTCTACTTTTTTAATGGCACTACCAGTTATAGGCTTCATCTGAAAACGCATTTGCCCGTTAGCAGCAGCTGCCACCAACAAACAAACCAGTATAGAAGAAAACCTAGCGCCCATGGCATAAAACTAGGTCTTTTGAGAAAATGAAATAAATTAAAAAACTGTTGAACAAAGTTTAAAGGAACTTGTTATTTATTAGACAAATTCACAAATTATGACCAATAAACCAAACCCATACAACCTAATCACTTGGGAATCATACCTTTCTGATTTAGAGTTCGAATAACACGCTTTTAGTACCTTTAAGCATGTGTTATTTTAACAGCCTAGTCGCTCCAAAAAGAGCAACTATTAACCTTTCTGGCACAACTAAACAATTAGACCCCATAAATAGGCCGCTGCAAAGTGGATTCAGCTATCATAATTGGCCCATCATTAAGGGCAGTACTCAAAATTTTACCATCGAAAATGCGCATTGGGAACTGATTGCCCCCTGGGTAAAAACCACCCAAGAGGTTCAGGCAGGACGTGAAAAATTTAACACCCTCAATGCCACCGCCGAAAGATTATTAGAGAGTAAACTATTTAAACCTGCCACACTCAACCGAAGATGCCTCATACTTTCTAGCGGCTTTTATGAGTGGAGACATTACAAACCTGCTGGCGCATCCAAAGAAATTGCCTACCCTTATTTTATTACACTCAAGAATCAGTCCCTATTTTATATGGCAGGGATTTTTCAACCCTGGACCGATAAAGAAACAGGTGAAACCATGGACACTTTTTCAATTGTAACCACAAAGGCAAACGCATTTATGGAACAAATTCACAACAAGAAAAAAAGAATGCCAACCATTTTAACTGAGGCACAAGCAAGTGAATGGCTTAACCCTAGTTTATCTGAATCCATAATAATGGAACTAGCATCAAGCGCATATGACGCTAATCAATTGAGTGCCTACACGTTAGATAAAAGTTTTAGAACCGCTTCAAATCCAATGGAAGCTTTCAATTATCCCGAGCTGCCAGGGTTAATTTAATGTAAACGATTAAATGTTAAAGAAAATTACATTAAATTCATCTATCTACTTAATAGTAACACTTAAAACAAATCATGAAAAAGATTTTACTACTCAACGCAATGTTGTTATTATCAACTTGCATGTTTGCACAAACGCTAAAAAAAGGCAGTTTATTAGGACTTCACAAAGGCACTGTAACCTTAAATGAAAATGTGACTATGGAACAGTTTAAAAAATATTATTTCAATAATTATGTTCCAGAATTCTGCAGACTTTTTAAAGTAAACCTAGTTGAAGTAAATGGCGTTCGTGGCGCAGATGTCAAAAAAAATGATACTGACATGGCTATACTTTTTATTTTTGAACCGAAAGCAAGAGAGAAACATTTTGGGGCCGATGGTAAATTAAATCAATTAGGTACTGACTTGTTTACAAAATTAAAGCCTTACTCGGACGAATTAGCTAAACTAGGTAAATTTACTTCTACCTTTACCGATTGGGAAATTCAATAAGTCAAACAAAATCACATAAATATACTATCTAAGAGCTCCTAGAAATAGGGGCTTTTTTTATTTATCGATCGTACATTCCATTTAATACATAAATAAGATCCTTTGACAAATGACTATATATTTGAGTGATTATACTCCAAAAAATATTTATATTTAGAGTTATCTATTAAATACGAATTATATGAAAAACATCATAGGAATATGCACCATCTTATTTTTAACAGGATGTACCAAGCTTGATAATAATACATCGATACCTAGCTTGTCAACTACCGATGCGTCATCCATTACATCCTATACTGTAATAACAGGCGGAAATATTATTTCTAATGGAGGGCTTGACATAACCTCAAAAGGGGTCATATGGAGTACCATCAACAACCCTACCATCATGCTTTCGACAAAAACAAACGAAGGTCCTGGGTCAGCTATGTTTACGAGTACAATAACTGGGCTAACCGCAAACACAAAATATTTTATCCGAGCATACGCTATCAATACAAAGGGCATTAATTATGGTAATGAAATTTCTTTTACAACACGCCCCATAGATTTTGGTAACGTAACGAGCGCCAATGGTAAAGTTTGGATGGATCGTAACTTGGGCGCTTCCAGGGTTGCCACTAGCAGCACTGATACTAGTTCCTATGGCGATTTGTACCAGTGGGGAAGAGGAAATGATTTACACCAATTACGTAAATCTGTAACAAGCACAACCTTATCTACTACCGATGTTCCAGGAAACGCAAATTTTATTTTAACAACAAGCGCACCCAATGATTGGAGAACACCACAAAATGTAAATTTATGGCAGGGGGTTAATGGAACCAATAACCCATGCCCTACAGGCTATCGTATTCCAACAGAAGCAGAGTGGAATGCCGAAATAGCAAGTTGGACAACAAAAAACACTGATGGCGCATTTGCTTCTCCTCTAAAGCTAACTATGGCAGGAAGCAGAGAAGCAACAATTACAAACACAGGGGTGAATGGTAGCTATTGGAGCAGCACCATTAGTGGTGAAGGTGCTAGGTATCTCTATTTTGGTAATGCTGGCTCCTATACCTTAACACACAATAGATCTTACGGAGGTAGTATCAGGTGTATTAAAGATTAATTCAACAATCAACAATTATTGGTATGAAAAATATTTTATTAGCTGGGCTCTTATTTGTTAGTTTTCAATTAAGCGCCCAAGTACTTCCCCTTCGCCAGCAAGCCACAGTAATTGACGACGTGCTTACTGATCGACTCAATAATCTACTTCCATCACTTATGGAGAAGAATGGCATAGATATGTGGGTATTAATCACTAGAGAATATAATGAGGATCCAATAGTAAAAACCATGCTTCCTGCCACTTGGCTCAGTGCAAGAAGAAGAACGATACTTGTTTTTTATTATAATCCACAAACAAAAGAGTACCAGAAATTAGCTGTTGCCCGCTACAGTGTAGGGGAATCCATTAAAGCAGCCTGGGATATGAAAGCAAATCCAGACCAGTGGGATGCGCTTAATGCCATTGTTACAAAACTCCAACCTAAAAAAATTGCTGTCAATACCTCGGTTCATTTTGGTCACGCCGACGGTTTGGACCATACCGAGTATGAAACATTTAAACAAAAACTTCCTGCTGCTTATACATCTAAAATAGTTTCTTCGGAACCATTAGCTATTGCATGGCTTGAAACTAGAACCGAAAAAGAAATGCAGTTTTATCCGCAACTTATTAAAATGAGTAAAGATATTATTGCCCAAGGTTTTAGCAGCAAAGTAATTACGCCAGGCATAACAACCACCGAAGATTTAGTGTGGTGGTACCGCCAAGAAATCATTAAGCGTGGATTTACCACTTGGTTTCATCCATCGGTAGAAATTCAGCGTAACGATTCGGTGTCCTTTGATCACCTCACCGCTTTTACCAGCAAGGGTTACAATAGCAAAGACGTTATTTTACAAGGAGATCTATTACATGTAGACTTTGGCATTACCTATTTGCGTTTAAACACAGATATCCAGGAGCATGCCTATGTTTTAAAACCAAACGAAACAAGCGCTCCCCTTTATTTACAACAAGCATTAGAAACAGGAAACCGCTTACAAGACATTTTAACCGATCAGTTTAAAGTAAACAAAACGGGTAATCAAATTTTATCAGATGCACTTGCGCAAGCAAAAAAAGAAAACATCAATGCCACTATTTACACGCACCCAATTGGATTTCATGGACATGCCGCTGGACCTGCCATAGGCATGTGGGACATGCAAGAAGGCGTACCCGGCACGGGTGATGTTGCTATGCAATACAAAACAGCCTATTCGATCGAACTCAATGCAGCAGTAGAAATCAAAGAATGGAAAAAAACTATTCGAATTATGTTAGAACAGGATGGATATTTTGATCAATCAGGCTTTAGATATATTAATGGCAGACAAACCAAGTTGCACCTTGTAGGAAACTAATTAGGGATTCTGCTTTTTTCTGAACCTTTTAGATGACGTAAAATAAAGTAGGAAGCCTGACAATACTGTTACAAGACCAAAAATCGAAAAGACCCTTAACAATATATTTCCAAAATTATCTCTGCCTTCATAGTCCATGGTATGAAGCATCCATAAAAAATCAAATAAGCGCCACTTGTCATTTCTAAATTTCTGAACAGTGCCAAGTTCCGATGCTACATAAACAGTTGTTTTAGAAGCATGCTCAAAACTTATTGCATAAGCAGGCAATTCACCAGAACGGTATTCGTGATGCGGATGAATACTGTCTACTTTTTCTACCTTAACAACTTTGGCATCTTCTGCAAAGTGTCTTTTGGCAACAGCTACCGCTTCATCTTTAGTAAGTGGAGCACGTAAATTACCCGTTTGTGCATCTGCCAAATGATTCATCAATTGAGTATGATTGGTATGTGAACCCATATCATGCAATGCAGATACGCACCTTATTTGATAAAAGGGTTTTCCCAAAATATCTATAAGCTGTATAGATACTAGCGAGTCAATTTTATGATTTTGCTTAATAGCATCAAGTGCCGCAGTTGGGGAAACCAATTGAACATTTGAACTTAATAATGGAACTCTTTTTCGTTGCATGTCACCATGCACTTCATCAATATTATTCCAACTAAAGTAGAGCCCACCAATAGTCCATAGCATAAATTGAATACCAAGTAGCACTCCTAATATTCTATGAGATTTTCTAATGTAATATTGTTTGCTTTTTGCCATAAATTTTTCTATATTTTAAAAAACCACCATCGCTTTTACTACTTTACTATTAGGATCTAACCAGGTTTCAAATTGAGTAGCCACTTCACTAAACGTTACTTTATGTGTAATGTAGTTTGCAGGTTGTACCAATCCGTTTTTTATACAGTCCATTACATGCATAAAATCAGAAACGTCAGCATTTCTGCTACTCATTAAGGTCGCTTCTCTTTTATGAAATTCGGGATGGCTAAAACTAATATTACCTTTTTGCAATCCTACTAAAACATACCTTCCGCCATGAGCAAGGTATTGAAAGGCATTATTAATAGCATCCAAATTACCAGTGGCATCTATTACAACAGTAGGCATATTATTACTTGTTATTTGATTGAGCGATACCATTACATCTTGCTTGAGCGGATTAATAGCATGCTCTATACCTACATTAGTTGTACAAAATTGCAACCGATCGTCATTCACATCTACAACAATAACTTGAGCGCCAGCAATTTTAGCAAACTGAGCAATACCAAGCCCAATGGGGCCTGCGCCAATTATAAGTACAAATTCGCCCTTTGTAACAGCAGCTCTTTTTACAGCATGGGCTCCAATCGAAAGTGGTTCTATAAGTGCTAATTCATCTAAACTTAATCCTTCGCTTTTTATAAGTGCATGATCTGGCACGGCAACAAATTCCCGCATACCCCCATCGATGTGAACACCAAAAACACACATGTTTACGCAACAATTATTTTTACCACTTTTACAAGCGATGCAATTTCCACAATGCATGTACGGTATCATTGTAACCTTATCGCCTGCAGTAAATCCAACTGCTTTTGTTTGAACGATAGTAGCTGCAAGTTCATGTCCTAAAATGCGGGGATAATTAAAATAAGGTTGCGTTCCTTCAAAAGCATGTAGGTCTGTTCCGCAAATACCAACACGTTCTATTTTTAAAAGCGTTTCACCCTCGGCAGAGGCAGGCATTTCAGTATTGATATAATCAAATTGACGAGGCGTTGTACAAACGAGTGCTTTCATACCGCTAAATTACTGCTTTGTAAATACCATACAGTGTTGCCATGGTAGATTGTCTATATTTTTATCAAATGCAAAGCCTGCTGCTTTAAATTCTTTAATAGCCTGCACTTCACTCATTTTATGAATGGTTTTAATAGGTACTGTAAGGTCTTCGGCCCTAAATTCTACCAACACTAATTTACCACCAGGCTTTAATGCCGCGCGCATGGATAAAGCCATTTCGTACGGAAAAGAAAACTCATGATATACATCTACAAGTAGCATCATATCAATGGTATTTTCAGGTAAAGACACTTTTTGTTCTGTACTTAATATAGGTACAATACGTGATAATTTTTCCTGCTTGATTCTGGCGTTTAAATATGCAATCATTTCTGGTTCCACATCAACTGCAAACACTTTTCCAGTCCCTACCATTTTTGAAAGTAAGGCACTATGATAGCCACTACCCGCTCCTATATCTGCAACAACCATCCCTGGCTTTACGGCTAAATTTTTTAATAACAGAGAGGTGTTTTCTTCCATTTCTCTTTCCTCTCTTTCGAGCCAATCTATTCCGAAATGGCTCATTACATGTGCTATTTGCCTACCCATATACCACTTATTAATACCGTTAGGGTCCCCTGCCCTTATTTTATATCGATCTTGACCCAAAGTGCATAGGGATATCGTCAAAAAAAGAGTAAGTAATACGCTGGTTTTTATTGAATGCATGGTTCAATTTAAAACAAAAAAGGTATCTAACCAATAATTGAAAAAATGATAGCTAGTAGGACCAAATTTCGTAATTTGTAATATGCCTAATTTCAAAATAATACAGCATTATAAGCTTTGGGTTTTAGTTCCTTTTTTAATACTCTCGCTATTTGCGAAGGGTCAACATCCTAATATTATTTACATTCTAACAGACGATCTTGGATATGGAGACGTGAGCGCTTATAACTCCAAATCAAAAATTGCTACACCCTCAATTGATGGCTTAGCTAAAGAAGGCATGACATTTACAGATGCGCATTCCAACTCATCTGTTTGTACGCCCACTAGGTATGGCATATTAACTGGCCAATATGCATGGAGAACCCGTTTAAAAAATGGTGTATTGTGGAGTTATGACAAGCCTTTAATTACGCCGGATCAATTAACGGTAGCGCAGCTTTTAAAAAACAAAGGATACCAAACAGCATGTATTGGCAAATGGCATTTAGGATTAGATTGGGCTAAACAATCGAATGGAGAAATTGATTTTACAAAGCCCATTAATAGAGGCCCCACCCAACTTGGATTTGATTATTTTTTTGGCATTACAGCTTCACTTGATATTCCACCCTACGTTTATATCAATGGTAATAACGTTACGGCTACAAGCATTGATAGTATTAAGGAGCAAGGTGGGCAAGGATTTTGGAGAGCAGGGCCTATTGGAAATGATTTTAAACATCAAGATGTGCTAGATACTTTTGTAAGTAAGTCTATACAATACATTGAAAAAGCATCAAAGCAAAAAGATCCATTTTTTTTATACTTGGCACTTGCCTCACCACATACACCTATATTACCTTCTAATGCTCAAACAGGCAAAACAGGCACCAATGCCTATGGCGATTTTGTTGCCATGACAGATGAAAAAGTTGGGGAGTTACTTCAGTACCTAAAAGAAAAAAACTTGGATAAAAACACAATGATTGTTTTTACAAGTGATAATGGATGTTCGCCCACTGCTAACTTTAAAGAATTACTTGAAAAAGGTCACGACCCAAGTGCCGGATTTAGAGGTACCAAAGCTGATATTTATGAAGGCGGACACCGTATTCCATTTATTGTAAAATGGCCTGGGGTTGTAAAAACGAACAGCATAAACAGTGCTACTATTTGTCTTACAGATTTTATGGCAACCTGTTCCGATTTATTGGGTATGCCTTTGCAAAACAATACGACTCAAGATAGTTACAGCTTATTGCCATTATTGACATCATCTAAAAAAACCAATTACCAAAGAACCAGTACCATCCATCACTCCATAGATGGCTATTTTGCCATTAGAAAAGGGGATTGGAAATTAGCAATTTGTAGCGGCTCTGGTGGGTGGAGTGCGCCAACCGAAAATCAGGCTATAAAAAATAACATGCCTGCCATACAATTGTATAATTTAAAAGAAGATCCTACCGAACAAAATAATGTACACGATAAATACCCTGAAATAGTTCGTGCATTAACAGCGGAACTTGAAAAAATAAAAACAACTAAAAATTAATGCCATGAAATACATTCTAACACTATTACTCTTTACAAACTTTGCTTTTGGGCAAACGAGTCAAATAAAATGGATGGATCCTACTCAAATGAAAGAGCAATGTATTGATGGACGCGGATGGAATGATGGATACACTTTCCCTTACGATAGGCTTCCGCAAAAAGCGCAAAGTATGGTAAGACCTGTACTCTGGGATTTATCTAAACACACTGCTGGTGAGTATATTAACTTTACCACCAATAGCAGCACTATTTATGTAAGGCTTAAAGTTAAAGGCGCTCAAGCGATGGCGCAAATGCCAGCTACTGGCGTAAGTGGTGTAGACTTATATGCTAAGGGCCCTTTGGGCAGTTGGAGCTGGACCAAAGCAACAGTAAATTTTAAAGATACCATTACCTACAAATTTGAAAATATACATGATCCAGCATTGTTTGAATATTTTAGACTCTACCTCCCACTTTGCAATGCCGTTTCATGGTTAGAAATTGGCGTTCCAGAAAATTCTACTTGTACGCTGCTACCTGCACAAAATGAAAAGCCCATTGTAGCCTATGGCACATCTATTATGCATGGTGCTTACGCAAGTAGGCCTGGGCTTGGATGGACAAATATTTTAGGCAGAAAACTAAATTCAAAAATGATTAACCTTGGTTTTTCGGGTAATGGCCAACTCGAGCCAGCCATGATAGACCTCATTAATGAAATAGACGCTAAACTATATATTTTAGATTGTATACCCAACCTTTGGGACAAGACAAAATTTAGTGCCGAGGAAATTGAAAAAAGGATGCGTCATGCACAACTAGAAATTCACAAAAAACATCCGGGCGTTCCTATCATTTTTACAGAACACTGTAGTGGCAAAGAAGGCATCAATTTAGATACCGTTATGGCTCAAAAATATATTGCAGTTAGTAAAATTTCTGCTGACGTATTTAAGAAAATGAAAAAAGAGGGCATCAAAAATATCTATCAGCTTACTGCTAATGAAATTGGTTTTAACACAGAAAGCACACTCGACGGTACACACCCTAATGATATTGGCATGATGCAATATGCAAATGCTTACTACCATTTAATTCGAAATAAAATTGGTTTATCTAAATAAACGCTTCATCACATGAAAAAAAGATATTTTTTTACACTGTTCCTAACGCTAACTGGTTTTATAAATGGTTTCGCCCAAGATCAAATATTGTATAAGAAAATAGACACCACTCAACTCTATTTAACGGTGTACCCTTCGGTAATAAAAGAGTCAACCAAAAAGTCGCCAGCCATAGTTTTCTTTTTTGGAGGTGGGTGGAATAATGGAACCGTAAAGCAATTTGAGCAACAAGCCCTCTATTTTAGCCAAAGAGGCATGGTATGTGTTCTCGTTGACTACCGTGTAAGAGAAAAACAAAAAACCACTCCTTTCGAATCTTTGAAAGACGCAAAATCAGCTATTAGATATATTAGAGAACATGCCAACGAGTTACAGATAGATCCTTCAAAAATTGTAGCATCAGGCGGATCTGCAGGTGGACATTTAGCAGCAGCCACAGCTATAATCAATGATTACAATGAAAGTACAGATAACACTGCAATTAGTTGTGTTCCGGATGCGCTCGTACTATTTAATCCTGTATTTGATAACGGCCCGGGCGGATATGGTTACGAAAGAATAGGAGAAGCTTACAAGAATTTTTCGCCCCTTCATAATATTAAAAGTGGCGCACCGCCTACCATTGTATTTTTAGGAGACAAAGACCATTTAGTACCTGTAGAAACTGCCAAATATTATAAAACAATTATGGAGAAAGTAAAAAGTAGATGTGACCTATTTGTGTATGAAGGCCAAGGACATGGATTTTTCAACTACAAAAATTTAGAATACTACAAAAAAACAGTTTCAGAAACAGATACTTTTTTACAATCGATAGGGTTTTTAAATAAAGATCCGTTTGTGGAAATAAAATAATGAGCATTACCCATAAAAATAGCAGCGACAAAAAACTCTAAATAAAATTTATGAAAAAAGTATATTACGTAGGTGATTGGGCCATTCTAACAGGTCCCGTTTTTGCAGAAACCCCTTTTCATCATAGCCCAAAAGGACTGGAAATTTTTAATTATGGTATTTGGTTAAAAGAGGCTTTAGAAAAAGATCCAGAATACCAGGTAAACTCAGTTTCAGCATGGGATTTTTATAACAATTTAGGGCCTGGCGATTATGAACAAATTTTAATTGACTACGACCTTATTATATTTAGTGATGTAGATTCTAAACTTTTTCAACTCTCTCCTAAATTTTTTGATAGAAGTAAATTTGGAAAAGAAATCCTCACTTTCCCTGACAGAATTAGACTTTCTGTAGAGCATGCGAATGCTGGTGGACGGTATATGTTTCTAGGTGGATGGTATTCCTTTAACGGAGAATTGGGTAAAGGTGGTTGGGGAAGAACTCGATTACGTGAAATGCTTCCAGTGAAATGTTTGGATATAGAAGACTTGGTAGAAACTACGGAAGGGTTTTCGATGGAAATTACGCCTGAAGGTAAAGCACTATGTCCTACACTCAACTTAGATGGTTGTCCTCCTATATTAGGGTATAATAAAACCATAGAACTTGAAGATTCGATTGTTATTGCGAGGTATAAAGAAACTGGAGATCCTGCAATCATTATCAGAAATACGAATGCTGGAAAAGTATTGGCATATACTTCTGACCCTTGTCCACATTGGGGCTGCAATTTTGTTTTTTGGGATGGATATGCAGCTTTTTGGCAATCACTTGCAAAATTAGTACTCGCTTAAAATTACATAGCATGAAAAGAAGGAATTTTATTGGCTTAAGTTCATCTATTGGCTTAATGGCCAGCATCTTACCTGCTTCGAGTTTGACAGCGTCTATTAATGCGGAAAAAAATGAAAAGAGATATCAAAATGGAGCAAGCCCATGGCCAATTTGTTTAGATACAGCAACCATAAGGCCTGCATCGCTTCTCGAAAAAATAAAAATTGCAGCAGAAGCAGGTTATGACGGTATAGAACCCTGGGATGGTGAACTAGAAGAATATGAAAAAAATGGTGGAAATTTAAAAGAGCTAGGGATACAAATAAAAAAGCTGGGACTTAAAGTGCCTAGTGTGATAGGACTTTGGAATGCGATTCCAGACACTATGGAATTATTTTTAAAATCATTGCCAGAAACGCGTCGGCGTATGCGCATGGCACATGATATTGGTGCAGAGCATATTCAAACAATACCCAATGAACTTTCTCCAAATTATAACCAAAAATGGGTTGCAGATAGATACAAAGACATTATAGAAATTGGCATAAAGGAGTATAACATTAAACCAGCGCTTGTTTTTGTAAAGTATTTTACAATAAAAACTTTAGGACAAGCGGCGGGTATTGCTATGGACGCAAATCATCCAAATGCATTGGTTATACCCGACGTATATCACATGTACATTAGTGATGGCGGATTTGATGGATTAAAAATGCTAAAAGGGAGCGCCATTGCGATATTTCAATTTAATGACGCACCTGTATCACCTGCATTTACCGAGTTAAGAGACGAACACCGGGTATATCCAGGTGATGGCATTTTACCGCTAGATTCAATATTTAAGGATTTAAAAGCCACTGGCTATAAAGGATTTATTTCTTTAGAAATGTACAATCCAAACTATTATAAAGAAGATTTGTTAACTGTAGCTAAAACGGGTCTTAAAAAAACATTAGAAGTACTCAAAAAGGCTGGCGTATAACTAAGTAAACAAATCAATCAGATCACATCCAATGAATAAAAATTATATTTTAATTCTCATTACAACTTGGATGCTTACCGCTTGTTCCAAATCTAAAAGTACGAACGCCAATACCGTTAACCCTGGTATCACAAATAATTTTACCGATTCAATCAATTACTTAGCACTTGGGGATTCTTATACTATTGGCACATCTGTTGATGTAGCAGATAGCTATCCAAATCAAACTTTTCAATTATTAAAAGGAGCTAAGTTTACAATGAATTCGGTTCAAATCATTGCAAAAAATGGATGGACTGCCGATGATTTAAAAAATGGCTTAGCCAGCGCTGATAAAAAAAGTATTTATCAAGTGGTCAGTATATTAATTGGCGTTAACAACCAATACCAAGGTAGGCCCATCAAAGATTTTGAAACAGCTTTTATTTCTCTGCTACAATCGGCCATTACACTCACCGGAAATAAATCCAAAAGAGTTTTTGTAATTAGTATTCCTGATTGGGGCATAACACCGTTTGCATCAGGTCGGGACCGTAAAGAAATTGCAACAGAAATAGACAACTACAATATAATTTGCGAAAAAAACGCAAAGTTGTACGGCGCTAATTATATAAATATCACTGACGCATACCGCCTCGATGGGTATAAAACCGACTATTTAGCATATGATGGCTTACACCCCTCTAAATTGGAATATACCAAGTGGGCCATTAAGCTAACGCAGCAAATAACAAATATTTTTGCATCAGGCGGATAAAATTAAATAAACGAGTCCCGCCTATTTTCCTTTTAGGTATTTATCCAACCAACGTCCTTGCTCATACAACAAGTGCAACACATTTTCTTTTCCTTTGTAGCCGTGCGCCTCATATGGTAAGTAAACAAACCTTACGGTACCGCCGTGACCTTTAATAGCAGCATATAAACGCTCACTATTAATAGGGAAGGTTCCGGTATTGTCATCCATTTCTCCGTGGGTTAATAAAATTGGTGTTTTAATTTTATTGGCATGTGCAAATGGACTCATATCAAGGTATAACTGAGGTGCTTGCCAGAAAGTGCGATCTTCATTTTGAAAACCAAAAGGTGTTAAGGTACGGTTGTAAGCGCCACTGCGTGCAATACCCGCTTTAAACAAATTACTATGAGCTAATAAGTTTGCTGTCATAAAGGCACCGTAGCTATGACCACCTATTGCCATTTTATTACGGTCACTAACGCCCATGCTTACTAATTTATCAATAGCAGCATTGGCATTTAAAATTAATTGATTCACAAAATCGTCATTTGGTTTTTTATCTGGAGCAGTAGCAACGATAGGCATTTCGGCATTGTCTAAAATAGCATAGCCCTGAGTTACATAAAATACAGGAGAACCCCAGCTAAGTAGCGTAAACTTATGTTGGTTACCTCTTATTTGGCTCGCATCTGCAGCACTTGTAAACTCGCGGGGATACGCCCAAAGCAATGTAGGTAATGGGCCGTCCTTTTCTTTATTGTATCCCTTAGGCAAATACAAATCACCGGTTAAGTCTATGGCATCGGCTCTTTTATATTTGATTTTTTGTTTTGTAACGCCTTCCATACTTGCGTATGGGTTACTAAAATTAGTTATCGCAACAGAAGTGTTTGTTTGTAAAGATTTTAGGAAATAATTAGGTACTTCTTTTTCAGTTTCTCTACGCGTGATGATTTGTAATGTAGCAGCATCTAACACATCTACTACATATTCGAAACAATCTTCTCTACTACGCCATATAATTTCATTGGCTTTAGTATCTAGGTTATAAATAGATAAATAAGGTAAATCTCCTTTATCAGAAGCACCTGTAGTATTGTTCATTAATACCGAACGGCCACTATTGAGGGTTGCAATAACACTTTTGCCGTATTTATTTTTTATTGTTACAGGATTACCCAGGTTACTATAAGCGTCGGTTAAGCTTCTTTCATATAAAGTGGTTAAACTACCTGCTTTAGTACTATAAACGCTTACTTTATAGCGCTGCTTGGTTCTTAAAACTTCTGTAACAAGTGCAAGTGATTCATCACCCCAGCTAATATTTGAAAAACGAGCCGCAGTTTTAAATAATTCGCGAGGCGCTTCTGTAAAAGGAGCAGAAATGGCTATTACCGCATCATGAAAAGGAACTGCTTTTTTAATGAAGCCACTATCTAAAGGCATAGCATACACAAGTGTAGCAGCTTCATCATCTTTCCATTCAAAACCACGAGGTGCGTTTTGAACATTATCATAACCACTTGGCGTTCCTTCTGAAGAAGGCAATTGCGCAATTGTTTTTACCAGCGTACCATTTTTGTCAAGCACTTGCATAGTAGAGGCAAAACCACCTGCGGTTACTAAATAAGAGAAAGGCTTACTTAAAGTTCTTGTAAGCATATAATTTTTATCGGGAGAAATACTAAAGCTATTGGTTAACGCAGGCGCACCCACTTTTGTTTCTACCCCATTTTTATTTTTAACCAACTGACTCTTTGCTAAAAATTCAAAAACATACTCGTCATAAGGGGATTTAATTAAATCTTGGTAGGTAACACTTGGCGCCGCTTTACCTAAGTTTTCTTGAATGGTTGGACCACTCGGCGTAATAGGTTTTTTGGCCAAAGCGCTTGCCGTATTCACATTCACTTTGTAAAGTAGGGTTACATCGTCTAACCAAACCAGGCTAGATCCTAAAATTAAATTAGCCGCTGTTTTATTGATTTTTTGACAAGTTAATGTTGTTAAGTCTATTACATATACATCCACTGCATTTGCTGACACATTGTAAAATGCAATTTTATTTTCTGATGGATTCCAGGTAGGGCTTAACGCTGCAATTGAAGCAGGCATAGCCTTTATTACGAGTGCTTTACTTGTAGCAATATCTTTTATGGTTAATCCTTTGATATAGTTTTGTCGCGTTGGCGAAAAATTATTTGGGTTTAAACGAAGGCCAGCAATTTTAAATTCGGCTTGTCCAAGCTCTTCTACTAATGGATAAGAAGGGCGCTCCATCACTAGCATGTATTTTGCTTTACCGTCTACACTAATAGATGGCGTGGGTGCCGCTAATAATAAGTCTGCAATTTCTTTTGGAGGAAGCTGATAGTTACTTTCATCTTGGGCGGCAGTGTGCAAACTAATAAGCGCTAAAATAAAAAGGCTAAGTATAAAACTTGTGATCTTTTTCATTGAATCTATTTTGAGTAAATTTAATAATAATTTGAAGTGTTGCTTAATTGGTAGGGGCAACAGGTCCTTTACGCATTGCTTTTACTTGTGCTGGCCATTGAACTGGCTTGCCAGTTCTTCTATCAATTCCTAAATCTGCTTTGTCTCTTGGAAAAGTTGCATTGTCTTCGCAAGCCATGTATACCAAAATTGCGGTAACCATTGCATTGTTTTTTACATCATCAAAAATGATTTTATCAAACGTGTCTCTATTGGTATGCCAAGTATAATTAAAATAAGACCAGTTTAAAGCTCCTAATGAAAACCCTGGAGCACCCACTCCAATAAAAGAAGCATGATCACTTCCGCCACCACCTGGAGAGCCCGGAAAAGTTGTTTTAATAGAATCTTTCATACTATTAGGAACTGCAGCCAACCATCTTGTTAAAAATTCACCAGCATATTTAAAACCTTGTCCAGAAATATTCACAATTCTGCCTGTTCCATTATCCTGATTAAACAAAGCCTGAAGTTTACCAACTATTTCTGGATGATCTTCTACAAATGCTCTTGAACCATTTAAGCCTTGTTCTTCACTACCCCAGTGTCCTACTAAAATAGTACGCTTAGGATTGGGATATACCAACTTTAAAATTCGCATGGCCTCCATCATAGTTAATGTTCCTGTGCCATTATCGGTAGCACCTTGGCCAGCATCCCAAGAATCGAAATGCGCTGATAACATTACATATTCGTCGGGCTTTTCTGTGCCTTTGATTTCTGCAATGGTATTAAAATTTGGAACAGTCCCTAAATCTTTAGAATCGGTTCTGATGCTAATGATTGGATTTGAACCAGACTCTACTAGTCGGTACAATGATCCATAATCTTCTAGTGCAATATCAACTGTTGGAACTTTTGAAGTGTACGCATTAAATATTTTATCAACGCCCCAACCGTTAGACCAACCATTGGTTAAGATACCCACAGCTCCGGCCTTTTCTAAAATAATAGGAAGCATTCGGGATGAATATCCTGTTTTATTGATTCGTTTACGCCAAGCTTCTGTTTGCTCGGCACGTTCTTTTTTTAATTTATCAAATGACACCGACGTTGCAAATTGTTGCCAGTTATCATCAGGTCTTCCAGTGGGCTGATTCATTGATATCATTACAAATTTTCCTTTTACAGAAGGTAACCAACTAGCAAAAGCTAGTGAATCTGCAACATCTGGTATAATAACGATTTCCGCTTTTACAGATTTTCCTTTTGTGGAAGGACTCCAAGACAATTGAGTTCCTTCTAAACTTTTTACTCTTGGAGAAAGCATATCAATATGCGTGATGCCACGCTCCCATCCTTTCCACTCACCCCACTGCTCATTGCGTGCATTAATACCCCAACTAGCGTATTTTTCTACAGCCCAATCGTTGGCTTTTTTCATTTGAGGTGTTCCTACAAGTCTTGGCCCAATTCCATCTAATAATTCGTGCGCCAATTTTTGTAATTGGGAATTATTGGTTTCTTCCTGTACAATTTTATCGATAACTGTTTGTGCAGATAAAATATTGGTTGTAAAAATAGAAACAATGATAAAAAGCTTTGCTATGCTTCCAACATAATTAAAGCTAGTAGATTGAAGTGTTTTCATAGTTTTAAATGTATGAATTATTTGTCAATCTAACCATTTTTTAGAACCTCATAGTGGGCATATTTCTTTCTTGCTCTTTTGGTTGTGTTTTCAAGGATGCCTAACCAGTATAATAAGTATATTATTGGGGTAATTGGAAAACGCAATAAATCATAAAAATACCTTTCTCTTATGTAGGTGATTTTTACAAGTTTTTCTAGAAAGAAATCGGAGTGCTTTTTTGCTAAGTAGCGGTGTATAATAACATTTCGGTCTTTATTATTAAATACTGAAATCATAGAATCCTCCACAATTCGGTAATAGTATAGCTTTTCATTTATGAAATGAAAGACGAAATTATTTTTTGAAGCACTGATCCAAAAATCCCAGTCTTCAAACCCATAACTAGGCATACATTCATCGTAACCTCCGTTTTTTACCCATACTTCTTTTTTAAATATGGCGCAAGCGTCGGCACAGTTACCTGTTACAAGCCCTAAATCATCAAAAGGACGAACCTTAAACTGGCGCTTTTTTAATGTAGTATTTCCAAAAAATATGGGAGCCGCATAAACAATATCAGCACTATTTTTTTCGAGTACAGGAATGGCTTTATTGATATAGTCGGGATGAATTTTATTGTCGGCATCTAGCGGTAAAATATACTGTCCAGTAGACTTTTCAATTCCTGTATTACGCGCCTTGCCTGGACCACCATTTGTTTGATGAATAACGGTATAATTTAACGCTTTTAGCGCCTCTAATTTTTGAAGTGTACCATCATCCGTAGATCCATCATCTACGATAATGACTTGTGTATTGTAGTTTATTTTTTGATTATCAATACTATCTAATGCCTCCTGAATATACTGCCCATGATTGAAACATGGAATTACAATGCTTACAGTTATAGATTGATTTAGGCTACTTGCGGACATGTTACATATAATTAACTAAATATATAATATTAAGCTAATTTAATAGAACATTTGACAAGTTATTTTTTTATAATAGGTAATTTAATTACCGAAGGATATTGTTTAGAATGGTGAATTTTATTTTCTACTACAACACCTCTAGACTCATCGTAGTTGTTTCCTCCTGTGTTCATATTACGCTCAAATCGAGGAAAATTACTACTAGACACTTCAATTCGAATTTTATGACCTGGTGCAAAATAATTACTTGTAACCATTGGTGTTAAATCTACTTTATACACCTTGTTATTTTCCATAAACACTTGTTTATCATACCCTTCTCTATAACGCAAACGCTGAATTGTTTCATCTAAATTATACGCCTTACCATCTGGATACACATCAATTAATTTAATTGTCACATCGGTATCGGGGCCTGTAGACGAAACAAAAAGCGTAGACTCAATAAAACCTGTTATTTCAACACCCTCTGTTAAAGCATCTGAAGTGTATACTAAAATATCGTTACGTAATTCCATTTGCGATTGATCAAAGCTGCCGCCCTGAACCGCATTTCCCGTACAACAAACGTTACCACCATAAGAACCTACTGGATTCATGGGATCGTACGTGAATGCATCTGCATTGTCTTTTGCTGGAGGCAATAATACTAAAGCACCATCACCATTTCGGCTATTGGCTTTACCTGCACTAGATAAAAAGAAATTTTTTACTTCGGTATTTGGTAAAGGAAAACTTTCTGCCTGCTGCCATTTATTAGACCCCATTGTGTAATAACGAACACGAGGCTGTGTTGCTTTAAAATCATTTTGCTGACCCTTTAATAGCATATCAAACCAACCCCATGTTAAATCATCATAATTTAACCTAGCATCGCCTACGCTTCGTTCACCAACAACCGTATTTTCTGTAGCACGCTTATAAGAGCAGTGTAAAACAGGAGCAATAATTAGGTATTGATTATCAGCTACACTTTTAGACTTAGCTGCATTTCGCACATGATTAAACAAAGCAATATTGGGAGCAGATGACACATCGTACCAACTTACAAACCAATATGCAGGAACTTCCATTGGCATATTATCATGATACAATCCGCCATTAAACCAAGCTGGGTCATTTGGTTTTCTTACAATCATTTTTTCATAAATACCATCAGCGCCTTGTGCATTTTTAATAATGTCTTGAACTGGTAAATGCTTTAAGCCCTGCGCCCAATCTATTCGAGGCATTTCTGGACCCATGTCATAAAACTTCTGAATACGCTGCAAATCTTTTTGTTCAACACCAACAGGAAGTTTAGGAGCCATTTTATCATGTTGCGTTCCGTATAACCAAGATGTAAATAACATTTGTTGCGCACCACCGCGGTACCAGTTACCCTGCTCCATAAATTTACCAACCCTACCCACACCTGCACCAAAGCCCTGTGCAACCATTGCGGCTAATGCAGGATGGTTTTGTGATGCAACTGCCATTTGCCACTCTGCTGTAGAAGAGCAACCAATAAGGCCCACTTTACCATTGCTCCATATTTGTTTACTCATCCAATCGAGCGCATCATAACCATCAGTAATTGGTGTCCCTAAAATATCCCACTCACCTTCCGAAAAAAATCGGCCACGCTCATTTTGAACGACATACACATAACCACGACTCACGGCCTGATACGCATCCTCTAGCGCACGCGTAGTCATTTTTCCATCTACCCAAGTATTAAAATTATAGGGCGTACGAGAAAACACAATGGGGTGTTTACCGTTCCCTTTTGGGCGGTAAATATCTGTAGCCAAGCGAATACCATCTCGCATAGGCATCATTACTTTTTGGTCAATCACGGCAATAGAATCAAGCCTTCTATAAATTAGGGCAGTGTCTTGTGCGGAAATAGATTGTGTAATAGCTGTGCATGCTAATAAGCCAATAAAAAGTACTAGTTTTTTCATGTATTAGGTGTTAAGTAATACTGAATTTACGGATTTTTGTTGAAAAATCATTTAATCCAAACCTATCCAATCAATTAGCAGTCTAAAATCTTCTTCTTGCTTATTGGCTATCAAAAAACTCAATTGAGCAATACTACTAAAATTAAAATTGGGTCTATTTAGTTTACGACCAAAATATTGAGGATAAAAATCACTAATTGGCAACTTAATAATTTCCCAATCACCTGTAGTTATAAATTGATGAACATAAGATTCTGGTTGAGAAAGTTGACTTTTTAATCGAAATTCATACGCCTTACCATCACCTTTTACACGCAACAATACGTGCTTTATTTCATCCGTCAATTTAATGGATTGATTCAATTGTATGGAGGCAAATCCACCATTGTTTGCTAGTGACACATGACCAAAAAATTGCCCATGCCCCAAATCAGTTAAGCCCAACGAACTTTTTGAAACTCCACCCATCACACCATCATTTACGATACGCCACTCATTTACATTAGTAGCTGCTGTAAATTTATAAGCCTCATTCGTTGTTGTTTGCATAAATAAGCTCATCATTAAAATAACTAACAAAAATTTCATAGGAATTAAATATAAGAATGAAAAGTCGTTACAACTAAAACACCTTAGAATTCAAACTTGATCCCCTGAGCTAAAGGCATGGTTGTTCCATAATTGATTGTATTGGTTTGTCTGCGCATGTAAAATTTCCAACTGTCGGAGCCGCTTTCCCTTCCGCCACCTGTTGCCTTTTCACCACCAAAAGCGCCACCAATTTCTGCTCCGGATGTTCCAATATTAACATTGGCAATTCCACAATCCGATCCTTTCACCGAAAGAAAAGTTTCCGCCTCGGAAAGATTTTGGGTAAAGATGGCTGACGATAGTCCTTGTGGTACAGCGTTTTGTAAAGCAATGGCTTCATCTAAAGTTTCATACGCAAGTACATAAAGAATCGGAGCAAAAGTTTCTTCCTTTACAATATTTGTTTGAGCTGACATTTCTACAATTGCAGGTTGCACATAACAACCAGAATCATACCCTTCTCCGGTTAACAAGTTGCCACCAGCGAGTAAGTTCCCGCCTTCTTTTTTTGCTTGTCCTATCGCAGCAGAAAAAGAATGAACAGCATCAGTATCAATTAATGGACCCACATGATTTTCAGATAAAAGTGGATTCCCTATTTTTAATTGCCTGTAAGCATTGGCCAATGCAATTTTAACATCATTGTAAATAGCACTATGAACAATCAACCTCCGTGTGGTAGTGCATCGCTGCCCACAGGTTCCCACAGCACCAAAAACAACAGCAGGAATTACAAGTTTGAGATCAGCGTTTTGCGAAATAATGATGGCATTGTTGCCTCCAAGTTCCAGTAAGCTTTTACCCAATCTTTGTGCAACAGTTGACGCAACAGATTTTCCCATAGCAGTGGAACCTGTTGCCGAAATAAGGGCAACTCTTTCATCAGCAGCCATGGCTTTACCAATTTGAGCATCTCCAACAATCAAACAGGAAACCCCTTCAGGAATATTATTTTCTTGAAATACAGCAGCAATGATGTGCTGACAAGCAACTGCTGTTAGAGGCGTTTTTTCGGAAGGTTTCCAAACACATGTGTTACCGCATACCCATGCAATCATGGCATTCCAAGACCAAACTGCCACTGGAAAATTAAAGGCAGAAATAATGCCAACAACACCAAGTGGATGGTACTGCTCATACATCCGGTGCATGGGGCGTTCGGAGTGCATTGTTAAACCATATAATTGCCTAGATAGGCCTACCGCAAAATCACATATGTCAATCATTTCCTGAACCTCACCCAATCCTTCCTGCAAACTTTTACCCATCTCATAAGAAACGAGCTTACCCAGTGCATCTTTGTGCAAACGAAGACGATCACCCATTTGTCTAATAATTTCACCGCGCTTGGGAGCAGGTAAATTTCGCCATACTAAAAATGCCTGATGAGCGGTATCAACTACCTGATCATAATCTTTTGCGCCACCCAGGTGAACAGCACCTATTATATGGCCATCGACAGGAGATTTTGATTCGAGCAAAGCGCCATTGCCATGCCAATTGTTTGCACCTGTTGATATACCTTGGTTTAATTGCTGAATACCTAGCTGCTGCAATACATCGCTTATCATGATCTATTTTTTAATCTGTGAACTGAACGTACTTTCAAAAATTTTGTCTGCATTACCAGCTTCAAATCCTTCACGAAAATGTTCGCGCTTTAATAATTTGGGGTCTAGTTGCGCAAACTCCGGTAATACCCTTCGCTCAGCAAATTCTACATAACTACCAGCAATGGGTAAAGACCTGCCATCAATAAAAGGCGCATCAATAATTTGGGCCACTGTTGAGCTTTGACAAAGAAGTCCATCCGGACTAATTTTAATTTTTCCACCCGCATCATTTAAAATAATACCAATGCCTTCCAAAAATTCATTGAAAGCAGCACAGGTATTGTATCCCTCTGGAAGGTGATGCAGGCTAATGGTATAATGATTCAAATAATAACGGTTATAAATTACCCAAGAAGCATATTCTGATTCTTTTTGGAGCGCTTGATAATCTTCGATGGTTGGCAATCTCCATAATCCTTTATGCAAAAAATCACCAACAGCAATAGGGTCATCCAAATTTAAATCATTGATAGGATCATGCGCCACTTCATTGGTGTAGGAATGAATGATTGCTTGTGCCTGCTCACTCAACTCGTTAACCCTAAGCTCACTAATAAAGATGCGCGGGAAATTAGGTGCAGGAGGTGCATACCAGTAGGCATCTAATTTTTTAGATTCAAAATATAAAGGCTCCCTTTTGGTATAACCATAATGAAGAAATATTTTTTCTAGCGATTGAATACCCAGTTGCGGCACACCCAATGTTCTAAAGGCAATATGATCATTGGCAATATCATCAGCTTTACTAATAATACCCTTTGCAATCATGGCATTAATAATTTTTTTCACATCCGGTACGCGGTCACTGTACTTTTCCATGAGTGCGTCCATGACAATTTGAATTTCCTGAATCTTGTTCATGTGGTTAAAATTATCCTTTAAATAATTGTCCATTCTTTGTTTCCATAAAGGTATTAAAATCAATCTCTTCCTGTTTGATAAATCCTTTTTGAGGTAACTTTTGATCGGCTACCATTTCCACAACTGCAGCTATTGATGCGGCAGTAGTCCATGAAATGGCTCTCCACTTTTTCCCGTTGATATCGATGGGATGGAATGAACGGTAGTATTCCTCTCTGGCAAGTGCCTCTCCTTTCCATCCTTCAACAACAGCATACACCAGTACCACATCATCTGCTACTGGAGGTTTGGCCTCAGTTAAAATGGTTTCTACTAGTTCACGCTTTTCTTTTAAGATTAATTCATACAAAAGAAAACGCATGAGCTGCGCATGACCGGGGTATCGGATGGTTTTATAATTTAAGGTATCTACTTTTCCTTCGTAGGTGCGGCACATGGTACCTAACCCACCCGATGTAGTAAAAGCCTCATAATCCCTTCCTTCAATATTGATACTTTCGATTCCATCAAGTGAAGGAACCATTTTTCTAACCCTGTTATGAATCACTTCAGCATCGTTAATATACTCATTGATTACACCGGCCGGCGACCATGTAAAGGAATATGCCAGCAGTCCATTGGGATAACGTGGTAATGCACCCACACGAAGTTCAATGTCACGAAGTTTAGTAAAGCGACTAGATAAATTAGCACCTATAATTCCAATTAATCCGGGCGCCAGACCGCACTGCGGCGCCATCACTGCTTTTGCGGTTTCTGACAATTGCATGATCATATCCGTTGTAGGAACATCTTCTGTTAGGTCGAAGTAATGAACACCATGCGCATGTGCAATAAGGGCAATAGAGAGATTTAAATTATAAGGCATACATGATACCACAGCATCAAATTTGGGAATGGTTTTTTCCAAAAGTGACTGATCATGAATATCACCTTGGATACATTCAAATCCAGTGGGCTCGGTAGGGATATTTTTATCGAATCCGGTAACATCAAAACGTTGTTTCAGCAAAATGCCTGCTAATGTGCCAACTTTTCCGATTCCAAAAACAAGTACTGTTTTCATTTTAAAAAATTTGCATGATTAAAAAGTCACGAAAAAACGACTTCCATTTAATTCATTATAAATATCAGCATTAAAGGTTCATTTTTTTAAGCAAGAAATGTTAAAAATCTAAGGCAGATCTGCAAATTCATTAAAATCACTAAAATTAATCAAGCCTCACTTTATATCTAAATTACCAAATTTTACCCTGACTATATAACATGTTTAATAGGCAGCTTTTATTAAAGCTTGAAAATTGGAGGCAAAACAGACAAATAAATGGATTGAATGGTTTATGAACATAAAAAAAGCCAGTTCTAAAGAACTGGCTTTTTAAAATAAATCTTTATCGAGAAAGGGATTACTTGGGACATTCTGGTTATGAAGTTTTTTTCATTTTTTTGAAAGCATATTTCACAACAAAATATATAATCAATGCAGAAAGTACTCCAGTCAAAAAGTCTGTCATAGGTACCATTACTGCAGTATAAATCATCATAGAAAATTCAAACTTTCCAGCATGTTTGATTTCTTTAATTTCAGCTGGTTTTATCATATTGCTAGCAACCCAAACCAAAATACCTCCAATACAAGCCATTGGAATTAATTCTAAATATTGAGCTAAAAAAAATGCCATGATTAATTTTAGAATAGATTTAAAGTAACCCGCTAGAGGAGTTGTAGCTCCAGCTTTTATACTTGTAGCTGTTCTTGCCAATGCACCTGTGCACGGAAATCCTTGTACTAATGGAGTAATGATTTGAACCAAACCTTGACCAAAAAATTCTTTATCAGGGTTAAATGGAGTTCTATCATTTTTAGCTAATCGGTCTGCCATCGAAGAACACAAAACACTTTCTACGCCCGATACAAATACAATTCCAACCACAAAATATACAATATCAATCATCACACTTCCATTCATGGCGGGTAAAAAAGGCAATTGTAAATTGAAAAAATTATTTGGAATAGAGCCATATAAATCACGAACCAATATTATATTTTTATCGGCTAACAAAGTAGCTGCTAACAATGTAGCAGTAACCATAGCGATTACCGGCCCAGGTATATAAATAGATATTTTCAACAAGTATTTTGCTAAAACAAAAGTGATTAACCCTAATAATATTGACCACCCATTAATTAAATGAAGGTGATCCAACATGTATGTAAATTTCTCGGTTAAATTTCTTGAACTATCGCCAAGTAATGCTTTAAAACTATCTAATCCCAAAATATCTTTAAAGTTTGTAGCAGCAATAGCCACGGCAATACCCACCGTAAAACCAACTATAATTGAATTGGGAACAAGCTTAGCGTATTTACCAACACCATAGATACCCATTATAATTAGAATGATTCCTGAAATAATAGATACGAATACAAGGAAACCGTGCGCTTGTTCAAAAGATCCACCATTGGCCGGATTGCTATATTTTGCGATTAAGGCAGCAATAACCGGAATAAAAGCTGCAGTAGGTCCATAAACCTGATATTTTGATCCTCCAAAAGTTCTACCCACTATGCAGGCCAATGCGCCTGCTATAATGCCATGTTCTGGTCGCATACCCATAGCCATAGCAAAGCCCATTGACATAGGAATGGCTGTCATTGCTACTATTAACCCAGCACTAAAATCTTTATAGATTGTCTTCAACCAATTTTCTTTGGTCAAGTCTTCCCATCGAGAATCAAAAAAGGTAAAAAATAACTTTAATCGCCCAATTGGGGTTGTTGGAAATTTTGCTTGGCTCATACTATTTTATTTGAATAATTGATTTAAATGGTCATTTTCTGTTAGATCATGTTCGCTTGTCCAAGCCACTTCTCGATACTGCACTTTCGATTTTTTTATTAGGGGAATAGGATCAAAACCGTTTTTATATAATTTCAGGCGATACTCTTTGGGCAAATAGACAAGGTCAATTTCATGTGCTTCATAAAAATTTAAAAAAGCATTTTTATTTAAGCCATGAAAAAGTTCAATTTTGAAGGAATGAATACTAGATTCGTATGTATTTTTAATAATATTTATTGCATCCTTAAAATTGGGACTTATTAATGCTTCTACTATTTTAGAAGGACTATAAAATAGTAGTTCAGTTATTGAATCACTGTTGTATGCCGAAAACATTAATATAATACTTGATTTCTCTTGCTTTCGTTCTTCGAGACTATATTTTAGCGTATTTAAAGACTCTACTTTAAAATCGGTCGGAATTAATATTTTGTTCACCATTCGTTTGGCAATAAATTTATAATGCAACATTAGGATGATGCTATTAGAGCCAACTAAGATTAAGATTAGAATTTGATTAGAATGTAGAATACGCGCACATTAACACAAAGGATGATTGCAAGGCGCTCAGGTGCATATTGGCGTAATAAAGCTAAGTTATAGCAATGTTTTTAGCAGTCCGAGCCGGATATGTCTAAAATTTTAGGACCTTACAATATAGCGACAGGTAGTTTTACTTGTATTGTAACTCCCTTATGAAGCACAGAACTAATAGTGAGTTCGCCTTTGTGAATTTTTATAATGTTTTGAGTTAGTGGTAAGCCAATCCCATAACCATCATATGCGGCAGTGTTGCTGGCCCTATAGAAAGGATCAAATATAAATGGCAATTCGGACTCAGGAATACCAATACCTTGGTCTTTAAAAATAATTACAATTTCATTGTCTGTGGAGGCTAAACTTACTACTACCGGCTTATTACTCGAATACTTACAGGCATTTGTAAGAATATTTGTCATGGCTAATATGAGTAATTCTTTATTCCCCAATACCTTTAATTTTTTTGGATTTTCGGGTAAAAGATCGAAGTCTATATTTATGTTATTTTTAGGAATTAGTTGATTCATAATCTCATTTGCATGCATTATTAGCTCATCAGTTCTTAAAATAGTATAGTTTAATTTATTCTCCTTGTATCCAAGTTGTGCTAAAAACAGCAATGACTGACTTATTTTGTTAAGCCTTTCTGATTGTTTAAGTATTTTTTGCAAGGTTTCCTGGTACTCAACTGAAGTTCTATCTTTCATTAAAGCCACATCTGCCTCACCAATAATAGCAGTAAGTGGTGTGCCAAATTCGTGCGAAGCATTGCTAATAAAGTTTTTGTTAGTTTCTATAGCGATTTCCATCCTATTCAAAAGATTATTGAATGTGGTGGCAAGCCTGTTGATTTCAACTGTATTTTGATTTTCATCGAGTCGCAAATGTATATTATCAGTACTTATACTATTTACTTTGGCGATTATTTTATTGATAGGATTAAAAAAATTCAAAGAAAATAAATAGGTGAAATAAATAATGATTAGAATTGAAATTAATCCGCCTGACAATAAAACTTTTTTTAGTAAAATTAAATGGTGAGAGTTGTAGTAATTTTTTGCTGAAACAATTATAAAATAAAAGCCTTCTGATGTTTTTCTTTTTTTTCCATAATAAAAAATATCGCCTTTTTGAAAATTGGCAAACTGCTTGTTATAAACTAAATTAAGGAAATTAATGGGAAGCAAATTCGAGTCTGCTAAATGTTTTATAGATTTTTCATTTGAGCAATACAGTATGTACTCCTTTTCATCACTTAGTAATTCCAAATGCTCGTCTCTGATATTTTTTAATAGTTGAGCGTCTTTTTGATTTCTTTCGAATTGGTATTTTTCTGCGACACTAACTCTTGCCTCTAGCCGTTTATAAAAATCTGCGTAAGAGTAATTTGATAAAAAGAAATAAACGCTTGATCCCAAAAAAAACAAAAGGATGCTTATTGAACTTATTAATAGAACTGAAATTTTACGTATACTACTCATGCTTCTTTTAGTATATAACCCATACCTACCACAGTATGTATTAATTTTGGTTCAAAATCTGTATCTATTTTTTTTCGAAGGTAATTTATATACACATCTACTACATTGGTCCCTAAATTGAAACTGATATCCCAAGCATTTTCAAGGAGCTCAATTCTTGACAATACTTTGCCTTTGTTTTTGAGCAGTGTAAATAACAATCGGTATTCAGTAGGGGTAAGTGAAATTTCTTTACCATTTCTGCTGACCTTTTTTGCATCATCATCAAATACCATATTGGATAAAAAATATTTTGCTTGGGACACTTGGGATCCCTTTTTCTCCAAATTCAATCTTCTTAAAATAGCGTTTATACGAGCTATAAGTTCATTGAACTTAAATGGCTTAACTAGGTAATCATCTGCTCCCGAATTTAACCCCAAGGCTATATTGTCGGGCGTATTTAATGCAGTTAAAAAAAGTATAGGTGTTTGAATTCCTTTAAATCTAATTTCTTTACAAACCTCTATGCCATTTTTTTCAGGAATCATTATGTCTAGCAAAATTATATCATATTGATTGTTTGAGGCCATTTCAAGGCCGTCAACACCATTTAATGCAACCGACACTTCAAAAGACTCTTCCCCTAACCCCTTTTTGACAAAGTTTACAACATCCAGTTCATCCTCTATCAGTAGTATTGAGATAACTTTCATTGTTTTGAAGTTGTGATAGTTATTTGATATAACTGTTTAACAATGTTTTATATTAACATTACCAAATATATTGTAAAAAACCTATGTATGTGCTTTTGATGGGTATTATTGTATGGAGGTGGTTTGATAAGCTGATTAGGAATTTTGCTTTTTTTCATTAGCAAAAGCTCGTTTGGTAAGCCCAGTTAACCCATATTTTAAAACAATTGGAATTAGTATAGGAATTAACCTGCCAATAGTTGGATCATAGAGCGATACTAAAAATGATATTACAAATAAAATAGGCACTACAAGCGTAAAGTAAAAGCCAAGCAATATTCTTTCTTTAGAAATTTCGTGTGTTAATATTTGGTGTTTGGGATTGCTTACATAAAACCATAGTATAGCATTCATAAGAGCTGTAAGGCAAATATTAGCAACATATATTCCATATGGCAAATGCAAATGAGTTTCTGATGCATATTCGCCTAATAAACCAGAAGTGAATGGTAATAATACAACAGAGAAAAGGAACATTAAATTCAACCATATCAGTCTACTTGTATATTTTTCTACATAGCCAAAAATTCTGTGGTGCACTGACCAGTAATAGCCAACAATACAAAAGCTTATTAAAAAACCTAATAATAGTAATCCCATATGGGCTAATCGATCCCATAATAAAGCATCTGTGGGATGTTCAACAACGGGTACTTTAAATTCAATAACAAGAAGGGTGATTGCAATTGCAAATACACCGTCCGTAAAAAACGAAATACGGTCTAACTGAAAGTGGGTTTTATTTGCACTATGTCCTGCCTGAGCCATAACTATTTAATTTTTAATTGTTGTTGTATGTTTTTTAGTGTTGTTTGTTTACTAGGATTTCTTAATTTTTGAGATGTAGGTGTAAAATAATTATGCCCTTTCAAGAATTTTTCTTGAAGTTGTAGCCACTCTTTTGTAGTAAGCTTTTTAGTCAATTCAATTTCCTTTAACAAATTATTACTATTAGTAGCATAATCATCTCTTCCCAAATAATCCAAATCGGCATCACACAAAATTTGTTCAAATTGATTTTTTGGAGACTGAGGGATTTTTGTTGCTAAAATCATTCCGGCAATCAAACTGATTTTAGATTTTGGGAATTTCATTTCAGTTAAAATAGAAGTAGCATACTCTACACCCCTAGCTTCATGTCTATTGGGCTCCCAAATATACCCAACGTCATGTACCCAAGCTGCAAGTTTAATGTCCTGAATAACCGACTTATCAACCTTTTCCTTTTTAGCAATTCGTTCGGCCTGCTTCACTACATCTCTAATATGGTCAATGGTATGATAGGTATAATGTTTGGGTAAATTTTCTAAAAGAAATTGTTCTATTTTTTTATTAGCAAGGTCATATTGAAACTCCGGTCGATTGTATAAAATTTCTTTAATTTCTATTGGCTTTACCTTACCCTTTACCTTAACTGGATTTAATTTTTTAGATTTAAACGATTTTAAATGCTTCACTTTTTTCCAAACAGCATCAGATACTATAATTTCATCGGAAGCAGCAACCGAACATAACCTAGATGCCAAATTAACAGAATCCCCTATTACTGTAAAGTTCATTTGTTGTTTAGATCCAATATTGCCGCTAATTACCTTGCCTCTGTTGATTCCAATACCAATTTTAATTGGCTGCTTTAAATTGATGATTCTGTCCTGGTTAAACTGAATCAATTTTTCTTGCATTTCAATGGCTGTGAGCACTGCATTTTCAGTATCCTGCGGGGTCGCATTAGGCGCTCCATAAATAACCATTAAAGCGTCACCAATTATTTTATCGAGGGTGCCATTGTATTTGAAAATTATTTCAATCATTAAATTGAAATAATCATTTAAGGTTTCAACAACTTCGTTGGGCGCCATAGTTTCAGACATAAACGTAAAGCCCCTAATATCAGAAAATAAAATAGTAGCTTCTTGTTCCTGACCTCCTAAATTTAGCATGTCGTCATTTTCTAACAATTGATCTACAATTTGTTTAGAAACATACTTTTTAAAGGTCGATTTTAATTTATCAATATTAGATAAGTCTTCCATTGCAACCACCGATCCAATAGGCTCGTTTAAATCATTCATTAAAGGAGAAACAGAAATATTAACAGTAGTTGATTTACCATTACACTGAAGTAATACCTGGCTTTCGGAAAGTGTAACAGACTCAAGTTCGCACTTAGTAATGAGTTGCGTAACTGTCTCGTTAGACTCAAAAACATATTCGTAGTGATTGCCTAAAACATGCTCCTTTTCGATATTGATAATTGATGTAGCTGCTCTATTAATATGGTTAATTTCACCCATTAAATTAGTAGTAAACACACCTGTAACAATAGATTGCATCACATTGTCATTAAATGTTTTAGCCTCTTTAATGTTTTCAATTAATTTAATATTATTATATGCAACGCTTGCCTGTGTGGCAATTGCAGAGAGCATATTGGCATCAGCCTCATGAAAAGGAGAAAGTCCCTTACGAGACTCTTTATCAAATAATACAATAACGCCAACTAGGTTTTTTTTCTCTAATAATGGAGCAATTAGCGCAAACTTGCACAAGGTTTTAGATAAAAACGAGTCTTGCTCAATTTCAAGATTAAGCGCTTTTCTACTTTCATTAATATCATTAATAAACCCTTTCCGTTTATTAAAAATGAGGCCTTTTAATACACTAATATCAATGTTAAAATCGGCGCCAATATGTAATACGTCTGAATTATCGTCTTCAATTAAAATTAATCCTGAGCTGGCATTTAAAACCGCACAGGATTTAACCAAAATCTCTTGTAATAACACAGAAATCTGATCAAATGAATTTAATTCATTTGTGATATCCAATAAAGTCTCTAATTCAAGATACTTTAACTGTAAATCATTGATATTGAATTCCGATGACATTACAACTCGCTAACTGCAACTTCTTCTGAATCAAATACAGACGAATATTTAGTTAAACCCATTATTGTAAAAGTTTTAGATACAATGGGTGCTAAATTGTAGTATCCAATTTTGCCATTTACTTCTTGTAATTTTTCGATAATTTCTATCAATATAGAAACACCAATACTATTTACAATTTTTGTACCAGCCATATTGATCAAAAACTTTGTTTGTCCTTGTGCCATTTTCTCGTAAACAACAGCAGAAACCGCTTCGCCACCCACATTGTTCAAATAACCATTGGTTTCTATTATAACAATTGAATTATTGTCTTTTACGCTTGTAATAAAGTCGCTCATAAATTTATTTTAGTGTTTTATATTTTTTTTCATTGTCACAGTTGTGCCTTCATTGGTTGATTCAAACTCAACAGAATCCATTAATTCTTGAATGAGCTGTAATCCCCATCCGCGTTTTCTTTCGTCTTTTCCTATTTTATTTTCAATTTTAGGAATTTCAACTTTCGTTTTATCAAAACCAATTCCTTGGTCAATTACTTTAATAACCAAAGAATCATCTTCGATTAAAAAATTAATAAAAACATTGTTTTCTGCTTTTGAGTGTTCAAAAGCATTGATACATGCTTCTATGAGCGCCATACTAATTTCGGCACCTTGATCTTCGGTAAGATCCATATGCCTTGAAATCACTTCGGCGGTTTGCGTTGCAATCAGTTCCATATTTGGAAGGATAGGCAACCTTAGTTCTACAGAGGGCTTTTTCATGTATTGTTATTTAATGATTATTTATGTTTTATAACTACTAATGTAATATCATCCGGATTATGATTGCCAGACAACCAACTATCTGCTTCTACCATCAATTGATCAATAACTTCCTGGGCGCTTAAATTACCATAGGTTGCAATTAGATCTTGTAATTTTTGATAGTCAAATAATTCTCCTGCTAAGTTAGGAGCTTCTGGTAAACCATCTGAAATAATTACCAAAATATCTCCCGCGTTAAAACTCGTGCTTATTTCATCAAAATAGGCATCGTTAAAGCTACCTAGTGGAACACCAGATATTTGAATTTCCTCGGTGGTATTTGAAGCCGCCCTATAAATATAGTAAGGAGGCATACCCGCAGAACTTAGCGTTAGTTGATTATTTTTTAGGTGAGCAATGTTTAAACTCATTCTTAAGATCCCTAAATCCACTTTTTTAACCACACGGTTAAGTTCGTGAAGCATATCGTTAGGGCTCAATTGAGGAAGTCCAATAATACCAGCCTTGGTAATGGAGACCAACATACCAGAAGGTGTACCGTGACCTGTAGCATCCCCACAAATAGCATATAAAGAGCCATCGGGTTGTTCAAAGAAATCGTAATAGTCCCCACCAACCTCAGTTGAAGTTCTTAAATAACCGGCGATATCTAAATTTGGAACGACTGGCAATGTTTTAGGAAGTAACCTGTTTTGTAAGTCTTTAGCAGCCGCCAACTCAGAGTTTTTACGCTCATTTTCTGCTTTTTGGAATGATTTTTTAGCCTGGTACTTACCAAATTGTAAGAAAGAAATAATTAGCAGTAATAAATACAAGCCATACGCCCAAATAGTGCGGTACCAAGGAGGACTAATTTTAAATTCTAAAACACCTTCTTCAGAAATCTCACCACTTGCATCTTTGGCTCTTACATGGAATTTATAAGCCCCTTCTTTTAAATTTGTGTATTCCTTTTTAAAATCACTTACAAAATCTGACCAAGTTTTGTCTTGACCTTCTAACCAATAACTAAAGGTTGTTTTAGATTCATTGCCAAATACAGGATATGCTACTTCAAAAAGTAGATTATTGCTGCTAAATGGCAACGTACCAAGATCAAGCGGCGCTTTTTGTCCATTAGCATATATAGCTCGAATAAGCGCCTTGTAATTCTGATGCTTTTCTTTGATGGCTAATTCAGGAAAATAACGGTATAATTTTTCGTCTTGAGAACCAAGCCATAAAACTTCTTTATCGCCAGTGCCTTCCGCAAACATTGCTGAACTAAGCTCACTTAAATCAACTTTATAAAAGGGATATTGTTTAAATGTAAACCCATTTTTAAAATCAAAATATGTTTTATATAATCCACTTTTAGTTCGCATCCAGCCATATTTTGAATCGGCATTATAAGTGTATGACCAACCTGCTTTATTTACAAAACTATCTATAGTAAAACCGGTATAAATTAATTTGTTTTTAACCAAGTCTGCTTTATAAAAATGATTTAAAGAATCAACAAATAAATTGATATTGCCATTAACAGTTAATATGAATAATTGCTTTAATGAGGTAAATGAAGTGTCCATTTCTAATTTCGTGTATCTTCCCTGCCCTTCATTATTGTATTCGTATAAATACAATCCATTCCATGATTGCAAAACAATTTTACCTTTCGTTTCCTCTACCAAATTGAAACATGGCAATTTATCCTTGTTGGTGAATTGAATCTGCTTCCATTCACCATTTTTATATTGATGCGCAAGTAATCCAACTGCAAAATTTGATGTGAATAGGATACTTGGATTTAATTTTGATCGGATGGTACTGTTTGATCTGTATATAGGGCTAATTATTTTTGTAACCCTGTTTTTAGTTGTTTTGACAGTATAATTGTTCGTCGTAATTATTTGATCATCAAACTTTAAAATATCATCTCCCGACTCATTAATATTATTTTTTTCGAAAGTAGATTGTCCATTAATATTTCCCTTTGGAACAAAATCAAATAAGTCTTTGCCAGTTCTTACAAACAATTTGCCATCTACTCTTTTAATTGCACTAACAGATCCTTTGAGCTTATTTATAGTTGAAAAATAAGTAATACTGGTATCGAAACTTACTTTAAAAATATTATCGCTAGTACCCCACACATCTCCTGCTCGGTCCTGCATAGTAGAAGAAGTATAATCAAAGTTAAGACCATTAGAAGTATTAAGAATTGACCTTATTTGTAATTTATCATCTATAAATAGGAGACCGCCCTTGATGGTAACAATTGGTATAATATTATTTCTTAATTTTTTTCCACCAGTGTAGGATTCATTTAATTTTATAAAATTATCAAGCTCTTCAGATTTTGCTTTTTCCAATGAACCATCTTTTCGCAAATACCAAACACCATTATTTCTTGATACCAATAAATTATCACCATTGTCAAGTATATATTGTTCATCAATTCTATTTTGCGCAAAAATTTCCTTCGTTGATGGAATTAATTTAAACGCTCCTCCTGTAAATTTAAATAGACCCTCACCCCAAATACGCAAAAAAGCTCCGGCTTCATTAAATTTTGCAGTGTGAAGTAATGAACTGAAGTGTTGAACTTTTAGAGGTTTCTTATATTTATATAAATAAACCAATTTTTCGGATTGAAAAATTACGGTGTCATTAATTACTCCAGCAGACCAAAGAGCAGAATTAACTTGATCTTTTTTTGACAATTTATCTGACAAAGAATAAAAAACACTTTCGCCAAATTTGTTTTTTTCTAAGTAGCCAAATTCTCCTCCTATTATGGTATAAATTGTTTTTTTTGAGTCCATCACTAAAGCTCTAGTCAAACCCATTTTAGGCAACCCCTGCTTATCATACACTCGTCTTATTTTTTGTCCATCATATATTAATATCCCTTCAGCAGTATTCCCGATATAAATAACCCCATCTGTATCTTGTAATAATGACCAATTACCTGAAACGGAATTCAAAAACGATCTACTGTAATTGGTAACAAAAAAGTTACCAGTTTCAATTTTGTTGCTTTGAGCCTGAGACAAAAAGTTTATGAACAACAACAGATTAGATGCGAAAACGATCCTCAAAAATAGATTCTTCATTATATGATTTTGCTTTAATACGTTGATGAGTCTTATCTTTTAAAAATAAGGCTTTTTAATATGCACATAGTATTAATTTATTAACTACAATTTTTTAGTAATTTGACCCCTTGCCTTAATTGGCCATCTTTATTGAAAAATCGCTTAAAATACTAACTATCAATACTTTATGTTGAAAATATAGCAATTAAAGAAAGCATGGTAATTTTATAAATTAAGTTTTTATCAATTATATCTTTCCAATAATTGTATTATCTTTTAATAACTTTAATTTAGAAAAAAGAATACATGAAAAAAGCAAAAAAAGGGCTTTATGTAACTATAATGCTATTATTTGCATTATTCACACCCTTCAAACATATGATTGCACAGAGTGCCAATAATATGTTTATGGTATCCATAAATATCAAAGACTCCCTTTTAAAAATATCTAAAAGTAAGGATAAAGCAAAAAACGTAACTACCTATTTAAATACTGCTATCAACTTGGGTTATAGTAAATCTGATTCGGCGATAATTCTACTAAATCAGGCAGAGATTTTAGCAAAAGAAATTAATTCTACTCGATTATTCGAAAAAGTATATCTAATCTATTCAAATATTGAAAACATTTATACCGGAAATTATATCTCAGCATTATACCATGCATTTTATGCTTTAAACTATAGGAAAATAAATTTAGACCAAAACTTAAAAACTGAACTTAATTCAAATACTGTTTGGAGCTACAAAACACCATATAATGATCTGTATTATATGCTTTCTTATATCTATGCACATCTAGGTAACAAGGAAAAATCTTTAGAATATTTAAATAAAATTGATGTAGAACTTACTTCATTATCTTCTGCAAAAAATAGTGAGCTTACAAATGATACCAGACAAAGAGTTGTTTTATTAGGTGATATATTTCTTTTAATTAATGACGTTGAAAAGGCTAAAAAATATTTTTTATACGGTCAAAAAATTAATAAAAAACTACCATTTTTAAAACAATGGGGCATTCCTTATGTGTTTGAAGGAAATTTGTATATAAAACTAAAGAAATTTGATGGTGCTATCAAGTCGTTTAACGATGGCATAAAACTTCAATTATATAATGGAAGATATAAAGGCGTAATGGAATCAAATTTTGGTATTGCAGAGGCATACCTGCAACAAAATAAAATTGATTCAGCGATTAAATATGCCAATAACGTACTCGAACTTGATAAAAATTATGATTTTACATTGGGTGTTCTTAATACCTATAATTTATTATACAAAGCACATAAAATTAAAGATCAAAAGGAAAGCGCATTTTTGTATTTAGAAAAAGCTAACAAATTAAAAGATAGCTTATATAGCACTAATAAATTATACGAAGCACAAAATTTTGCGATCTCAGAACAACAAAAAAATGATTTGCTGGATGAACAAAAGGAAAAGTCGAGAATTATAATTATTATCATCACAATTTCATTCATAGTCATCATTATTGTATTCTTGTTGATTCAAAAAGGAATACAAAAAAGAAAATATGCTAAAATTGAGGAGGAGAGAAAAGCTCAAGAATTAGATGCAGCAAAAAAATTACAAATTGGTTTTTTACCCAAAAATATTCCACACAGGGAAGATTTAGAGATTGTAACATACATTCGAACATCAACAGAAGTTGGAGGCGACTACTATGATTTTATGATCAAACCTAATAATACTATATTATCAATATGTGGCGATGCAACAGGACATGGAGTTGCATCTGGCATGATGGTTTCGGTAACTAAAACAAGTTTATTTAGTATCAACGAGGATGCCATCCATTCAATCTTAAAAAAATTAAATGAAGTTATAAGAAAAATTAATTTGGGAACTTTGCGAATGAGTTTAAATATTGTTGAAATTTCATCAACAAAAATTCTTACTTCCTCAGCTGCAATGCCACCTATTTATTTATACAAAGCAACAACTGGCATGGTTGAAGAAATCAATCAATCTAGTTTACCATTGGGTGGACTAAAAAATGAATCATTTGATGTAATTGAAAAGGATTTTGAACCCGGCGACGTTTTAATGCAGCTTACCGACGGGCTACCAGAAGCTCCAAATTCAAAAAATGAACTATTCGACTATTTTAGAGTAAGTCAACATTTAGAATCTGTAGGCACGAAATCTGCAGAAGAAATAAAAAACTCCTTCATTACAGCAATTGATAACTGGCTAGGCGGTGGTCAAAACCCAGACGATGTTACATTTATTATAATTAAAAAAATTAAATAGAGTTGATCATACTAGCAATATAACTTAGTCCGTATCCTAAATATTATTAGTACCTGAGTTTTTTATCCGTAATATCTGATTTTGTAAAGCTTGCATCATATGCATTATAACCCATGTCTTTTGGATGAGGCCCAACAAATTCAGAAAGCTTCCCATTTATTGTAATCACCTTATCTGTTATTTCTGCAAAAGCGTAAATAGAATCTTTATAAGGTGCCGTGTACCTAATGTCAGGATAAAAATTATCAAACTTCTTGCTATATCTACCTGTTGTAATATACTTATCTCCAAGCCATTTATAGGATGAACTGTTGATTTGTATATAATGGATGCCATTAATTTCTTGGTTATTATCTATATGCGTATGACCATTAATGCATGCTATTACATTTTTAAAACCAGCACGCTTGTTTGCTGCTTCAAAAATGTCTCTTATTTGTGAGCGGTTAATGATTCCAGCCTCATCATCACCTAATGGCTGATGAACAAAAACCACAACAGGAAGGGATGTTTTTTGCAAGTCATCTTTTAACCACTCTTGTTGCTTTTCACCAATATAACGAGGGTAACCTTGTTTAAAATCGGGATCTTTTTCATTTCCGTCTAAAACAATAAAATGAAAATTTGCAGCATCAAAAGAATAGTAGGTACTACTAAGCCCATAAAAGTTTTTGACTACAGATAATTTGTCGGGCACATTAACCGCATCAAAATCATGGTTGCCAATAACATGATACTTGATACCAGGGTAATTATTAAATAAATCAAAAAACTCCTTGTTGGCTTCCTTTGGTTGACAAAAATCGCCAAGCTGGATAATAAAATCAAGGTCTTTACTTTTTGCTGCATTTAAAAAAGAACGAAGCCTATACTCTCCATCATGCATCACATCATTATGAACATCTGTGATGATACCAAATCTTACTTTTTTAGCAGGATTACTTAAAGCACTTTTTGCAGATACGCCAATAGGCAAGGCCGCAACTGAAGTACCGATGGTTAGATTTCGGATGAATTTTCTTCTTTCCATTTTTGCAATTTTGGGGTAATTTAATAATAAATCAGCAATCTATGCATGAACAAATAGTTATATTGCGGTAAGGTCAAAAGAGTATAAATTGAAGGCCAATAACGAACTTATGAGCAATTTAAAAGCCGGATTAATCATCAAAAGCACTGACGCGTTAATTGGCAGCATTTTTGAGGATACCACTATTTTGATTGTTAAACACGACAACGAAGGAACTACAGGGTTTGTAATTAATAAGCCTTTACATAAGTCGTTGCATGACTTAATTGAATTCAACAACAGTAAACCATATCCACTAATGGATGGCGGCCCCGTAGATAAAGATCACCTCTTTGTGCTCCATAAACGCCCCGATCTTATTACTGAAGGTGAGCAAATGCACAGTGGTTTTTATTTAGGGGGAAATATGAAGGAGGTAATTGAGGCCATTAACAACAATGGCGTTCATGAACAAGAAATTCAACTTTTTGTTGGCTATTGCGGATGGGACGAAGGAGAATTGGCAGCGGAAATTGAAGAGGGAAGTTGGGTGATTGAAAAATAAAAATGAATAGTTAATTATAATTTTAATATGAAAAAGATTTCCATTCTATTTTGCTTATTCCTCTTTATAAACCAGTTCAATGTGTTTGCTCAGCTGCCTACACCAAGCAGTGGCCGCATTGTTCGAGTTGAAAATTTTAGTTCAAAGTATGTACCTGCAAGAAATGTAGATGTTTGGCTACCCGACAACTATACCCCTACAAAAAAATATGCAGTATTATATATGCATGATGGGCAAATGCTTTTTGACAGTAGTATAACTTGGAATAAACAAGAGTGGGGTGTTGATGAAACAGTAACCAAACTAATGCAGCAACAAAAAATTAGGGAATGTATTGTGGTAGGTATCTGGAATGGAGGAAAGAGTAGACATGCCGAATATTTTCCTCAAAAACCTTTTGAAGCTTTATCCAAAGAAAATCAAAAACTAGTTTACGATGCCTACCGGAGCGGTGGACAATCCATTTTTTCGGGACTTGCTATTTCTTCAGATAAATATCTCAAATTTTTGGTAGAGGAACTAAAGCCTTTTATTGATAAAACCTATAGCACCAAAACAGACGCATCAAATACATTTGTAGCAGGCAGTAGCATGGGTGGTTTAATTTCACTCTATGCCATATGTGAATATCCAACCATTTTTGGAGGAGCCGCATGCCTTTCTACACATTGGCCAGGACTATTGTCTATGGAAAACAATCCAGTACCTGCTGTATTTTTTGCTTACTTAAAACAGCATTTGCCATCACCTAAGCAACATAAAATTTATTTTGATCATGGCACCGAAACACTAGATTCTATGTATGCATCTTTACAAGTACAAGTTGATGCAATCATGAAACAAAAGAAATATACCAACAGCCAGTGGATAAGCCGCTCTTGGCCCGGACAGGATCATTCCGAAAAGTCTTGGAAAAGCAGGTTGGATGTTCCTCTTGCTTTTTTATTGAAGTGGTAATGATCTAAAATTTTGTGTCATTATTACAATGAAAGATATTTTATTAAAAATAGAAAATGAAAAATAAATTACTTGTTTTAATTAGCTGCATTCAATTTGTTGTATGTAAAGCAAATGTGAGATTACCAAATATTATTGGCTCACACATGGTCTTACAACAAAATTCGAATATTAAATTATGGGGATGGTCAGCACCAGCCGAAAAAATTTCAATTAAAGTTAGCTGGGATACAATAACCTATAAAATTATTGGAAGCAGGGACGCTACCTGGATGACCAATATTAAAACACCTAAAGCGGGTGGCCCACATACCATCACCATTCAAGGAGAAAATACGATAAACTTAGAAGATGTTTTAATCGGGGAAGTTTGGCTGTGTGGTGGGCAAAGCAATATGGAATGGTCTGGTGATCAAGGGCTACAACAAAGCAAAATCGAAGCCCCAAATGCAACAAATAATAAATTGCGTTTTTTTTATGTTTCAAAATCAACATCCGCATCTAGACAAGATGACTTAGATGGAAAATGGATGGTTTGCTCTCCAGAAGAAATGATCCATTTTAGTGCAATAGGCTATTTTTTTGGGAAAAATTTACATGAAAGATTAAACGCTCCGATTGGATTAATTAATTCAAATTGGGGCGGCACCCCAGCTGAAACTTGGACTCCAGAATATGTTATTAATAGTAATCAAGCTATAAAAAAGGGGGCAGCATCTTTAAAGCCAACTGAGTGGTGGCCGTATAAATCCGAATTAGCATTTAATGCTATGATTTATCCAATTACAAATTTTTCTATTGCAGGTGTTATATGGTATCAAGGAGAAAGTAATACCATTAATTACTACTCATACGAAAAGTTATTTACGGGAATGATAGAATCATGGCGTAAAGAATGGAAAATCAACTTCCCATTTTATTTTGTTCAAATCGCACCCTTTAATTATGAATATAATTATGTTGGCGCACTTCTTAGGGAAAGCCAAACCAAATCTTCCCTTTATAATAATACTGGCATGGTTGTCATAACTGATTTAACGCCTGACACAAACAATATTCATCCTGTCCTGAAAAAAGAAGTTGCTTTACGCCTTTCTAATTTAGCACTAAACAAAACATATGGTATTAAAAATATTAATTGCGAAAGTCCAATGTATCTTTCACACGTAATTGAAGACGACAAAATTAAAATTCAATTTACGAATACAAGTAACGGTATTGTTGTGAAAGGAAAGGAAATTACATGTTTTGAGATTGCAGGTCCAGATAAAGTGTTTTACCCTGCACAAGCAAAAATTAAAGATGATACAGTAATCGTTTTTAATGAAAAAATAAAGACGCCTGTGGCTGTAAGATATGCGTTTAACAATACTGCTATACCAAATCTATTTAGCAAAGATGGTCTCCCAATTAATCTCTTTAGAACTGATGATTGGGAAATCGACACCAATACAAAATCAAATAATTAATTAAAATTGAATCATTAGTTCTAATGCATAAGATTACTTTTAAAAGCACTTCTATGACAACAGTTCGTTACGCCATATTTGCATTGATGCTTTTAATGTTTAATGATTCGCAAGCACAAAAAAAGAGTACAGATCATTTAAATATCAATAGCCTTATAAGCCCTATTGATTCATCTAATATTTTTATTGACCCTGGTTATTATATCTGGTGTGGAAGTAGTATTGTTGGCGAAGACGGTAAGTATTATCTATTTTATGCACGCTGGCCCCATGGAACAAGAGCAAAGGATGACGACAGCCTCAATCATATATTTGATGGATTTAAAGGATGGCAAAAATATTCAGAAATAGCTATCGCAGTTTCAGATAAACCTACTGGACCCTACAAACATGTGAAAACAATACTGAAAGGAAATTTTAATGAGCAAAGATGGGACAGGTATACTTTTCACAATCCTCAAGTTAATTATTTTAATGGTCAATATTATTTATACTTTATAAGCAATAGTTTCAATGACAACATGCACTTTACTAAAAACTTAGGTAGAGATCAGTTACACTGGTATAAATACAATTGTACGCAGCGCATTGGAATGGCTTCTTCACCTACCATTAAAGGATTTTTAAATGGTAGTTTTTTTCAAAAGCCAGAACACCTTATCATGCCTGATAGCATAAGAACTTTTGAGGTTACTGTTAATCCTTCTGTTTGTAAAGGACCCGATGGCCGGTATTACATGATGTATAAATCAAGAAAGCCCGATTTAGGACATATGACTTTTTGGATGGCCGTGGCCGATACGCCAGAAGGCCCTTTTACTTTTTATAGCGAGGTTAGTTCTAGTGCAGATATGGAATCTGAAGATCCGTACTTATGGTATGACAAAAAACGAAAGCGGTTTTATGCGATCGCGAAATATTTTTCTTCCAAAGGAAAACCTGATACAGAATTTGGTTCTCTTATTTTACTTACCTCTAGCACCGGTAAAGATTGGACAATGGCCAACTCCTACATGGTTTCACCGCGTAAGCTTAGTTTCAGTAATGGTTCGGAGGTAAAACTCTCTAATTTAGAAAGACCCTGTTTATTATTTGACAAAAAAGGAAATATGCAAGCATTGTTTGCTGCAGCTGCCGTGAAAAGTCCATTTAACGAAAAAACCAAGCAGGTGAAACCTGAAGAAAATACCTTTAATGTGCATATTCCGTTGCAATTAAGTAAACGAAGGCGGTAATAATTGACAATCGGCTCATTTTATTCGTATATTTGAGCTGATTATACCTCCTAATTGGCTCATTATGTATAACTGGCAGCACAAAAATTGGCCTGATTTTAAATTTGACGGCGCATCAATAGATACTGAATTGATGAAGTTCATGCTAAAAGCAGGAGCATTAAAAGGCATGGTCACTGCATTACCAGAAGCCATAAGCACAGAAACGATTGTGCAAATAATGGTCGCTGAAGCAATTAAAACATCTGAAATAGAAGGTGAAGTAATCAACAGAATAGATGTAATGTCTTCTATTAGAAAAAATCTTGGTTTACCTATCTTACAAGAACCAAAAGATAAAAATGCTATTGGATTAAGTCAATTACTAATTGATGTAAGAAATACCTATACGCAATCACTCACACAAAGCAAGATTCTAGAATGGCATAATCTGCTCATGGGAAACAACAAACGCATTAATGCAGGCCAATGGAGAAAAGGCACTGCTCCAATGCTAGTGATTTCAGGATCTGCATCTGACCCTAAAGTTCATTTTGAAGCACCTCCTTCTAAAAGCATTCCAAAACAAATGAAGGGATTTATTGAATGGTACAATACAAGTGAAATTAGCTCTCCCATTATTAAAGCCGCTGTTGCACATCTTTATTTTATTTCTATCCATCCTTTTGAAGATGGAAACGGCAGGATTGGTAGAGCTATAGCCGAAAAAGCACTTTCACAAGGATTTGACAACCCTGTACTATTTAGTATCTCAAAAGCCATTGAGGAAAATAGAGCAGATTATTATAAGGCACTACAGCAAGCACAACAAAAATTAGAAATTACAAAATGGATAGAATGGTTTTCTTCTATAATAATGATTGCACTGGATGACGCCGAAAAAACAATACAGTTTACAATCAAAAAAGTGAAATTTTTTGACAAGTATGACAAAAGTTTTAATGACCGCCAAAGAAAAGCGATTAATAGAATATTAGAAGAAGGTGTTACTGGCTTTAAGGGCGGCATGAATGTAAACAAATACATAAGTATCACAAATACATCTAAAGCTACAGCAACAAGAGACCTGCAAGAACTAGTAGCAATGAATGTGTTTGTAAGTAAGGGAGCAGGTAGAGCTACTGGGTATGAAATAAATATATAGAAGAAAGAAAAAAACCAGTAATTTAACAAGGTAACGAGATCATATGTCAGCAACAGCACAAGAACAAAAAACAATTAGACCCATTAGGCCCTGTTTTACTATTCATAAAGAATATATCCATTACGATGAAATAGATGGCGACGATGAAGTAACACCTAGTAATGAAATTTACCCACTATTTATGAGTGGTCAAGCATTTAAAGACATTATCAACAAAGAATATGCTAAAATCAATTGGTATGGCCTAAACGATAACGTCGTAGACATTGTAACCCCAAATGGCGTTTTAACCATGACTTTATTTGTAGAAGATGACGGCAACTTATACAATGGAGTACATGTTAGTGTTCATTTAACCGATTACCCTTTTATAGAAATTAAAGCGCTCTGCAAAAAATACAATTGGTATTTACACCACACCAACTCATACTCCTAATTAGATATTTATGATGATGCTCAGGTAGAAGAAGACTTAATTAACAATGGACGCGCCGTGGACTTAGGTGAAGAATATAAGTTTGACATGGATGATGACGATGATTAAATAATTTTCCATTAACAGATTCTTATGTTAATGTATTGTGGTTTTAGGTTTTGATAACAAATTAAAATGCTTTGTCATATTAATTTCGGTTCAATCAAAAAATAAAACCATGTGGGATGAAGTATTTTACATTTGCGTAGACATCATGTCTATATTGGGAGACCTATCTGGGCTTACCTATAACGAGATTAACGTACTAGTATTTTGCCTGATTTGGCCACTTCATACGCTCTACTTATTTATCCTGTCTTATAAGGCAAGAAAGGCGCTCTACCTTTTACAAAAGCCTAACTCCTACCCAAAACAACTTCCCTTTTTGTTTCCAGTATTAAGTCGCGTATTCAATATAAAAAATAAATAAACCTTCTGTGCTCATGGGAGAACTCTAAAAACATATGAAGATGAAAACAATATCAATTTTATGTTTGGCGCTACTTACAATTCAATTTTCAATAGCAAATGCTCAAAATTGGACAAGTAATCAAATTGAAAAGGCAAATACAGCAAAAGATGTTGCCTATTTAACAACTATCGAAAAAGAATGTGTGCTGTACATTAATCTGTGTAGACTCTATCCAAAAGATTTTCTAAAAAATGAAGTGCTAAACTATTTCGGGACAGTCAAGTATGGTGATTATGTCAAAAATTCGAGCTACCGGCAATCATTGATAAACTTACTAAATAATATGCAACCTGTTGATGCGCTTTACTTTGATAGTGAAGCCTATAAAAATGCCAAATGCTTTGCCATTGAACAAGGAAAAGCTGGCACAACTGGTCACACAAGAATCAATTGTAAAGATGGTAATTACGCTGAGTGCTGCTCTTATGGCATGGAAACCGGAAAAGATATAGTGCTGCAATTATTGATTGATCATGATGTTCCTAGTTTAGGGCATAGAATCAATTGTTTAAATAAAGCTTACACAAAAATAGGCGCGTCAGTACAAAACCACGTTAAATGGGATACATGCGCTGTAATAGACATGATATGGTAACCACTATTTAATCATCAATACAAGCAATTTTGAAACCCTTATTAACCTGTCTTTTAAATACTGTCCTATACGGCATAGTATTACCCATTGCCGTATATGCTATAGCTGATACTGCTATTATCTATTCGTGTAAATATTATTGGGGAGAAGAATACCTAAAAGGCGATTCTGGGTTTAAATTAGGTATATGGGTTACATTTTATTTTATAACCCTTACTCTTTACTATTACCTATTTGCATTTATAAGTTTTGGCTTTGATCATAAATTACGAAAAGTGTCTATTGCGCTTACAATAGCCATGCCCATTGTATTTCATTATGATATTAGTGATTATGATTACCGCATTACCATTTGCTTTGCGGGATTTCACTTAACGTATTATGTATTGTTTTACGGGTTTGTTTGGTTGCGTCCTGAGCGGGCGATTTCTATTTTATATCGATCTTAAAATGGTAAAGTAAAGCTATAGCTTTACAAATTATTTGATTATGTAAAGTAATAGCTTTACTTTTATGTATTAATAGTCAAGTTAAAGCTTTACTTTATGAGAAATAATAAATTACAGTTTCAACAACTGAATGAAAAAATAGACCAATTAACTGATTTACAGCATGTTATTGTACCACCTATTGGATGGATAAAAGCAATTCGTAATGGCATTGGTATGTCTATGGAACAATTAGGCAAAAAACTCTCTATTACCAAGCAAGGGGTTATGGATATTGAAAAGCGTGAAAAGGAAGGAGCTATCACTATTAAGTCGATGCAAGAAATTGCAAAGGCCATGGACATGAAACTTGTTTATGGCTTTGTACCTAACGAAGGTGATTTAGAACAAATGATAGAAACGCGTGCTATAGAAATGGCCAAAAAAATTGTAGAACGAACTTCCAACACGATGAAATTAGAAGATCAAGAAAATTCAAAAGAGCGTATTGAAAAAGCAATCAAGGAAAGAGCGGCAGAAATTATTAACAATACACCAAAAATTTTATGGGACTAGATTTAATATACAATGATGGCCAAACTCCACTTGATGAAGACGAAAAAGAAGGTCTGTTAATTAAGTCGATTGCTACAAGAGGCGAATTGGATGAATTTGAACAAAAGAATATTGAAGATGCTATACAGTGGAGTTTAACAAGAAGATTCAAATCGGAACAAATTCTATCTGAAACATTTATTCTGGCACTACATAAAAGAATGTATAAGAACGTATGGAGATGGGCTGGCGAATACCGAAAAACAAATAAGAATATTGGTGTCGATAAATTAGAAATACCCGTGGCATTAAGATCCTTAATTGATGATGCTTCGTATTTGCTTGAAAATAATGTTTATGAACCAGATGAATTTGCTTTAAGATTCAAACACAGATTAGTTAGCATACATTGTTTTCCCAATGGTAACGGACGTCATAGTCGAATGATAGCTGATATTATCATTGAAAAAATCTATCAGCTACCTGTTTTCTCATGGGGTAGTAAAAGCCTAGCTGATGAAAATGATTCGCGTAAAAAATATCTTATAGCTATAAGGAAAGCAGATAAAGGCAACTTAGACTTATTATTGAAATTTGCAAGATCTTAAGGTTATTAAATCACACCAAGAACTAGATAGGGATTACATTTTATTGTGACTGTAAGTCCTCATCGTATTACCACCGCGGAGTGTTGCTCTCAGTTGGTACCCAGTTAAGGGTTCTTGATGATAGGGCGAAGGTAGAAAGATTAATTGAATGGAGAAATTTTGAAAGTTAAAAAATATATAAGCATTACAGATAGATCTAAGTCTAAAGCAACAAGATACTTTCAAGAATCAGAGGAAATAAATGTGTTTCTGATTAAGGGGTAGGTAGAGTAATTAGTTATGAAATAAATATTTAGAAGGGATTAGGACGATTTATATGGTCGATCGAGGTGTCAATCACTAAGTAAATCAAATATTCTATTTATTTTACTTAATTTATATGAAAAGTTTTATATATTTAATAAAACTATACTATATGGACATCAGTATTAAATGTATTTCATGTGATAAAATTTTAGGTTTCAGCAGCATGACAACACAATCAATAAAACAAAGTGCTAAGCAGGCTTTTAATTGGAAAGTTATGCTAGGTATTAAAAAAATTGAATGGACACCAACTTGTGAAGGTTGTGGCGTAGAGGGAAAAGAAAATTTTTGTTGCCCAAAATGTCAAAGCAAAGAAATTTGGACTGAAGATATTTTGAAAGGTGGCAAACTAATACATAAATGTTCTTAAACCTAGCCATATGAAATATCCTATTATACTAATTATAGTACTGTTACTAAGTTGTAACAACAATACCCCCACAAATGAAACTCAAACTGACAAGGAAACAAGTACAACTAGAGAAACAAAACCTCAAAGCCTAGCAACACAGTTTTTAGGTATATATCATGGCGAACAATCATCTTACTTTTTAAAAAACCAATACGGAGATGATATGATCGTCAATGGTAATAAGGTTTCTGTACCTGGCATTGATTACAAGTTTATTTTAAAAGAAGATGCAATAGCAAATTTGCAACAAACTAGTTTAGAAGATAATAGCCGGTATTATTATGATGGAACCTATTCAATTCTAAAGGAAAATGCAAACTCTTTAACTATTGAATGTAAAATGTCTGATGGAAAGTCTTCTTTTCCATCCTATACTCTAAACATAGATAAGTCAACTTTAAAAGGAACTTGCAAAGGTTCTAATGACCCTGAATTTAAAATTGAAAAAACTAAATAAATTTTCCATCATGAAAAAAATATTAATTATCCTTTTTCTTTCAGCAGTTGTAATCTCTTGTGAAAATAAATTGTCAACAGAGCAATCTAGTTCAACAACTGAAAGTTCAAATTCTCCAGATGAAACCTCAAAATCATCATCAAATGAGATAAATCAAGAAACTACTACTAATGGGATTTATTCCTATAAAGATAATTCTACAGAACTACAAATAACAGTTAGTGGAAATAGATGGATGGGAAAAACTGTCATTGTTTCTGGTTTTGGTTCTGAATACGATAATCAAAATGCCCAATATGATAATGGTATTGTGAATGGCAATGATTTATATGAAAGTTCTGGAAATATAAAGATTGGCTACATAGATGGCAACTCTCTAGTTGCTACAGTATTTGACAGACAGATTACTTTAAGGAAATGAAGAAGATTAAATAAACAAAAAAGGGTTACAATTTACTTGTAACCCTTTTTTGTTTATCAATAATATACATTTAGCCTTTTCGATCTTTCAATGTTGTTAATAAGATTAAAAGAGAAGATAAAGCAAAGACAAATAAACCAATTTGTGGATCAACGCGAACTGATGCACTTGCAGAATATCCACCATATGATGCATTAGAACTTCCACCTGCGTTACCCATAGTAATTAGATAATAAATTGAATCAATTAACATAATCGCTCCAACCATCCAAGTCTGTTTCATTTTATTGAAACTTAGATAAGCGGCTGCAAGGGCAAATATCATACCAGCAATACCAACACCTAATGTGATTCCAGAAATAGCACCAGTACTGTAAGAACCACTGCCAAATCCACCGGCAGAGTATGAGCTAGATCCTTTAGCCCAGGGCAGAAAAACAGAAATAAGAGCTAAAATTGAAAATACCAATCCTAATTTGTTTGCATTTTTCATATAAATTTTTTAAGGTTATAATCTAAAGTTAAGTATTATATACAATATAAAAAATATATTAAAAGAAAATATATCTAACTAATAACCAATTGAATAGGTACTAATAGCTGACATTTTTTGGAAATATGACATATAAATTCATAATTTACCTTATGTATATCTAATTAAAAACAAACTAAACAAATTCAAGTTTATGGACTCACAGCTAAAAGATCTTATTGATATGGCTACGGTTTCTGGTCATTTAAGTAAAGAACACGAAGCGTTAATTTTAGAAAAAGCCCAGCAGCAAAACATTTCTGAGGTAGAAATCAAATTGTACATTGACACTGCTTTACGAAAAAATACTTCTACTGAAAACAAAGAAGAAAGCAGTAAAGTTGAGTGGCTAAAAATAAAAGACTTTAATGTTGGGAATTGGATAACAATTCTAGCCTCTTTTGTCGTAATGATTGCAGGCTTTTTTCCATGGATTGAAGCAAAAGTAAGCTCTAGTGGATTTGGTCAGTCCTTTAGTAGTGGCGCTTCTTCATCTGTTGGTTTTGCATATTCATTTCCTTTTGCACTTATTTGTTTTGTAAATGCCCTGAAAACAAGTTTACATAAATATCGATTGTATAATGCCTTATTAGTAATTGTTGTTTCTATTGGCTTATTAATTGCATATTCTTCTAAAACCACTGCAGGATATTCTGGTATTTCCGCAAGCGCTTCAACACATGCCGGAGCGGGTGTTATCGTAATGTTATTTGGTGGAATTCTATACCTATTAGGAACTATTCTAGCAACCAATAAAGGCGGATCGACAAGTACTATGAAATTAGGTAGATTTCTTTTACTTTTTATTGCCACTTTAGTGCTTTTTTTACCTATTAATATTTGGTATTCATCTTTGTCAAATGCTATTTATGATTTACTTGATTTAAGCTTTCTAGTAATTGCTATTGGAGCTTTATATTTTTATCAAAAGAAAGAGATATTTGTATCTTTAAGACTACCATTCAATATCATTTATATCGTTTTGATCATTGATATTGTATTCAGATATTTTTCATTTTTCCCTGATAGCAATGTTGGCGGCATAATAACAGAACTTTCAAAAAACAATCCCGGTTTTTATCCAGAAATCCCTTCAGAATTAAGTGCCATATCAAATTATAATCGAAATTGGTTTTCATTACCTTATATAAATAGAGCAAATAACTCAGATTTTTCGTTTCTTTTATTATTGAATAATATTGCTGGCTTTGGATTAAAAATTATTATTATTTTATTAAATCTAATTGCCTTTAAAGTTCTACTAAACTCTATTGCGATTACATTTGAACTGGAAGGATTTAAAACAAAATTAAATAACTTAAAAAATAGTATACATCAAAAAGTTGGAGACAAATTATTACTAAACGGATCTTTTAGTAATAAACTCATTAGACTAACCAGCCTTTTCATTTTAGTTTTTGTTGGATTAAAATTAGCTACTACTTTTTTTATCAATAGCTCAATAAACACAAAAGTAAAAGAGCAAACACGTATCGTTTACGATTCTGCATTTGCAAAGCAAGCCATAATTACAGATAGCTTAGCAAAAATTGACTCAATTAACAAACAAATAGATCAACAATTTCAAAATCTGAGTAGTGCACTTTCAGAGCTTCCTATTACAGAATCAGCTTATGAAGATTCAACATTTATTGTTATAGTTGCTATGCCAAATTCATATAATGAAGCGTCAGAAATTTCTGATAAATTAAGTCAGGTAGGAATTAATGCTGGAAATTTTGAGGTCCCTGTTGAGCAATCAAATGGAACTACCAAATATGCTGCTTTTATAGGCTCCTTTAATAATAGACAAACTTGCTTTCAAGCTCTATTTTCAATAAGACAGATTTACCCTGATGCAAAAGCATATTATCGATCAAATGAAACAAATCAAATATCATTGATTGAATAGTAGGTAATCATGATATCTAACCATTTAAATTCAAATAGACCCCAGTTATGCTGGGGTCTATTTTTTAGCTTACTATCTTTTAGCATTTTAAAATTCACTAAACCTCACTCAAAATCAAAGCACGTTTTTTTTGCTTTGTTCATACACAGTCGTTAAAAACGCCTCCATTACGTCATTATAATTTTGCCTCGTTAGCTCTTTAAACAGCAGTGCGTAATAACCATCCCCCTCATTAGTAGTAAAAACGCGCATGTGCTTTGTTCTCATACTATCAGAATCATCAATAATGAGGCGGTCTGGTTTATCAGGCCCAATAATGCCAGCAGCAGCAAAATACTTAGCAGCAGTATGTATTTGCGCCATAGAAACAATAAATGAAACAAGGAATAGGTTTTGAATGGTAAGCTCCTTTGTAAACGCTATGTAATGCCCTTTTTGCTCCATAAACAACCCTGCTAACTTATTATCTATCAGCCCCTGCTTAAAACTCAAATAAGCATCATCTAATTTTTTAACTGGTAAAATAAATAGCATGAGTTTACCCGCTGGATAGTAATTGAGTTCCGTTTTACCCGGATACATTACTAAAATGTTTCCTAATGAAGTAATGGCATTTGAAGCCTCTAGGTATAAAGGATCTTTACCTAAATCCCAAGTGATTGCATCAAATAAAAGGGCTTTTTCGAGAGATTGGTTAACAGTGATTCTGCCCCTTGTACCATTTGAATTAAAGGTTTCGATCTTGCAGCTTGTTAAAGACCATGTTACCTTGTGAGCAAGACTGTTAGAGATTTCTGAAATGTAGTTGGCTTCAAGTGTACTGTCCGTTTCAACAATACTTTGCTTGTCAATAAAGCCATAGCCCATAGACTCAGGTAATTGACGCCCGTTTTTAGAAGTGTAAGCGACTTGCATACTGGTATGATTTTAAGGTTATTAAATCACACCAAGATCTAGATAGGGATTACATTTTATTGTGACTGTAAGTCCTCATCGTATTACCACCGCGGAGTGTTGCTCTCGGTTGGTACCCAGTTAAGGGTTCTTGATGATAGGGCGAAGGTAGAAAGATTTATTGAATGGAGAAAAGATTAAAGTTAAAAGGTTCTTAAAAAGGGAAAAATAAGTATCGCTAATTTCAAAAAGCTATATATAGCAATCCCATTTTCAATAAAATTAAATTACAGATCTCGCACAGGATGAGCCCATAATTTAGCATCACCATCCATTGGCTCACGCCCCATTGTACCTAGGTTACTAAAACTTAGCCAAAAAACCTCCCCATAATTGTTCTCAGAACAACTCCAAAAAGTTCCACTAAAATTAATTCCAAGTGAGCTTAATTTATCTTTATTTTGATAGAAAACTTGAAGTTCATCTCTTGTTGGCAACCTCCAGCCCTTTCCTAAATTTTTACAAGAATTATTTGCTTTTTCCCAAGTCAATGGAAAACTAAAGGAAAATTGAGCAACTTCTAATTTTCCAACTTTAATTGAGTTTCCTATTACTTTTGATGTCTGAGCTTTTGATATTGTAATAGAAAAAACTAAAATAGAAAGAAGAAATAAATTTTTCATAATTCTTGATTTTTGTATTGCTTTTTAATTAATAAAACTGGGTTACACCTATTAACTTGCTTAAGTACCAATTTCGTAGGTAAAAAGAGTTCTGACCGCTCTAACCATAAATTCCTCATTTTTAGAAAGCCTATAATCGACAGCTTTTCTTCCTTCACCAAAATATTGAAACCAAGCATGATCTTGATCAACTTCAGTAGAACTCCAATATAGGCAACCATCTTCAAAGCCTCCAATACTTTTGGAATTCTCATAAATAAGTTCAAGTTCTTCCTTAGTTGGAAGTCGCCACTCATAACCTAATTGGGCACAAGCCTTATTTGCATCATCCCAATTCATTTCATTAGGAAAATCATGCCTAGCAACTTCAATACTTTCTAATTCAAAAGAATTGCCTATAATTTCTTCTTTATTTTTCATTTTCGATTTATTGATTTAATTATATTTTTCGAAGGTCTATGAAATTTACAATCATCTAGCTTAAGTAACATGTCTCTATTTGACAATTTTAGTATTCTATCTTGCATTAAATTAAATAAAGAATTTCCCAATATGTTTAATTCCTTAATAGATATATTATTTATTGAAAATGATTCGGATTCTTCTATTTTAAATTCTATACTATCCAAGTAAACAACTATACGACTAGTATGATTTTGATAATAATTTTCATAAAAATAATCTTCAATTAAATAATTCTTGACGTCTAAGCCAACTGAAAATTTAAATTTTGAGGTTAGGTCATTAAACTTTGATAAAAAAATTAATTTAGAAAAAGTTTTTTGGCGTTTGTAAAGTTTTAGTGTGTTCTCAAATAAACTTTCAAGTGAACCAATTGGATCAATTAAAGAAAATTTGACTTGATTTGTCAAATTCCCATCTACTATAAAAAACTTTTTATCAATACTTTTAAAAATTACTTCCATAATTCCACTAATTATACAAACTACAATTGCAAAACATATAGCACCAATTTACTAATTTTTATATTAATTTTAATTGAATATAATAAATAATACATTCATATGACCTCTACTCAACTTGCCCGCAAACTAAAAGCATCAGAACTCCCTGAAACCTTAACCATCCGAATTCATAGGGCAATATCATGGGTTAAAAGTGCCGAAAAGCAAGACGGGAACTTAGATATGAAGTTCATATCGCTTTGGATAGCCTTAAATACCTGCTATGCGGTGGATTTAAATGGAATTAGCTCTAAACCAGAAAGGGCAAAATTGAGGGACTTCACCAGTAGCCTAGTTTTATATGATAGATCCCGTTTATACAACCTATTCTGGGAGAAATTCAGCGGACCTGTAAGAATGCTAATCGAAAATAAGTTTGTTTATGAAAAGTTCTGGGAATTTAATCGTGGTGAAATTCAGGATTACCTTACCCCATTTAATAAATCTATTTCAACCGCTCATAACTGTTTATCCAAAGAAAATATTGAAGGCCTGTTGGAAATTGTATTAGAACGATTATATACCCTTCGAAATTCTATTGTACATGGCGGCGCTACATACAACTCTAAGCTTAACAGAACACAGCTTAGGGACGCTAGCAACATCATGCAACTACTAGTCCCTATTATCATTGATATAATGATTGAGAACAAGGATCATGACTGGGGTGATATTGCTTATCCTGTGATTTTGTAAGAATCGTGGTTTTAAATTTACAATTCTTTAGCTATTTCTAAATTAAGAGTCTCTAATAATTGATTTTTTTGATCGTTACTAAACCCATGAATCATTTGAACTAAGCCCGTAAGTTCAATAATATTAATATCCAAGCCCCTTTCCTGCTCTATTTCTTGAACCTTTATTGGCAATACCTTATTTCTAATTGTAATAAAATTTAAACGATCTCTTACCTGTTTAGCAGCATCTCCTTCCATTTTTTTATTATCTAAGTATGTTGTTATACTATAACTAACATCTCCGCAAGTCATATCCACACCACCATCGTTTGAATTTGTTCTTGTCCATCTAAAAATATCTGCACCAAAAAATCTCAAATGTGTTTTAAGCACAGAATAGGAAAATATCTCTAAAAAAGCTGGAATCAACCTTAGTTCTAGTTCTGGAGGCGACTCATTTAATACCCCAATAGCATAGTCTAAAAACTCCTCTCTATCATTATTTAATTTTTCAAAAATTGGAGAAAAAAGAGGCTGTATACTTTGCACACTCTGTATTAAGTCTACCCAATTAATCAAACCAAATGATTCACGGTAAGCCTCGAGAATATATAAATCTTGGCCATTTTTAGTAATAAACTTTTGCTTTGTCATGTAAACAGGCGCTACCCCTGAATTCAAAAAGGTTGGATTAATTAATGCAACATCCTGCCACATAGAAGAAATTTCTCTCTGCTGAAAACTTTGATCAATGGGTCTTTGATCATCATGATATATTTTTTTCAAGCATAAAATAGCATGCAAATTTGTCTTTTGCTTTCCATCAACGAATTCTCTAATAATATCTAACATAGTTTAAATTTTCTCCTCCCAATACTGCCAAATACAGGCCATACTTAGGGTATCAAGTTTACAATATTTTTTTAGCGCACCTTCATAAAGTGCTTTAACCTGGGCATTATCCTTATTAATACCATAAAGCATGTCTCTATACGCAGACATTGCTCCACCACCTTCTCTTACCACTATTTTACCGCCACCTACTTCTACTTCGGGTGCAGGAAGTAGTTTATAAGGATTAATAATGTCTCCATTAGCATCTCTACGGTATAAACCTTCTTCAGATAGCCATGACTCTATTACAGTAGAATTACTAGCCTTTAAAATAGCAGGTAAAACCACCTTAATACTTGTACGACCACCCATTAAAGGATGGAAATAGTAGTTTTTTACAAGCTCATGCATATCTAAAAGCTTAGTAACATCATCTTCATGGAACTTAACTACACGAAACAACCAGTTTTTTAATTCGTCGTACTGTGGATCACCTAATTCATCTAAATAATCATGTACTGTTTTTAACTGGGTGTTTTCGTAAGGGCTCCATGTTAAAAATGTACCTCGTAACCCTAATTGCTGCTTAAGGCTTTGGGCAAAAGCAATATTTGGGAAACGATCGGTAGTATTTAACCACTCACTATGAACCGGCTTTTCACCAGGCGCAGTAATAGTATGACAAGACCACTGAAACATCACATTCTCGTAAGGTCGCATATTTTGATGCAGCGGGATGCACATATTACTTGTTTCAAAATCAATAAAATGAATTGGATATTCTACCAAAGACATTTCATGTTTTAAATTAGGCAGAATTAATTCTTGAGTTTGAGTTAGTTGATATAATGGTCGATCATTATAATACTGCTCGCCTTCTTTGGTTGAAGAAACTAACTCAACTGGAATATCATGTAACGATACCTTTTTATTATCAATAAGTTCGTCTATACAACCCTTTTCGCCAAGGGCTTTTTTAGTATTTAATAAATTCCTTTTGTTGACATTACCCAGCTGCCCAAGAGTTAAAATATGAGGTTCAACTTTAGCGAGTTCTCCCCAACATATATCAAAACCACTTTGTGGGTGTTCATTATCATTAACAGTATACTCGCAACCTTTGCAATTACATGAAGGCGGCGTAATAATTCGGGTATCAGACAATACCGAATCTATAAATACATTTGCAGCATGAATTATCTCAGGCATTACCACAGCAACTTGTTCGTTAACAGGTATAAGCTTTACAAATAAATTATCATGAGCATATGCTTCACGAACACTAGCCAACAAGGTATCATCACCAGTAAAAATAACATCTACATTACGGTATCTCGAATTAGGACTAGCGGGTATATCAATAACTTGAAACTTGTTTATTAATTCATCAAATTGAGAAGTTGAGGCTGTATCTGGCATCATTAAATAGCTACTCACAACCGCATCCGGATTCTTTTCTCTAACAACTTTTGTTTGATAAGCTACATCCTCGATATAAGGTTTCATATCGGGCTTAAACCAGTAGTTAGCTGCATTCATTTTGGTAGAATCAAAAGATTTTGACTTTACCTCAATTACTTTAATTTGATTGCCATTTTTTTGCAACACATCCACTCTTACAAGTTGATTGTTTACTTGAATGGCCGGCTCAAACAATATTATGTTTTGGTGGGTGCTCAGTAACTCCTCGGTTTGGGCAATAGCTTCATTGTAGGATCCTGTAATTTCAATACCCTCAGGAAATAAAAGCATTGCAAGTTTACCAAACATAAATCCACCATCAGCCAACATTTTCATGTACTCATTTTGGTCAGTGCTTGTAGGAAACGCGTGCTTTTTATACCACAGTTTAGTAGGACATGTATGAGCAACCTTAAAATCGGATTTTGATAGATGAGCCATTATTCGAATTTGTATAAATATAATATTTTTTTAATGCCATTTAGGCGCAGCAATAAACAATTGTTTTGCTATTTGAACATGCAATACAATAGTGTCCAAAGGGCCATAGAGGTTCTTTTTTACAATCAAATGCGCTTCCTCCGGAGTGAGATTGAGATATTCGCCAGGCACTTCGTAATAATTTGGCCTTACGATCATAAAACAAAAATCAGACAGGTAACCAATATGTCCCGAATACTGCAAATCTGTAAGTTGCGGTATTTTAGGCCCATTTCTATACTCCACGCGTCTATTTACATCCGAGGCTAGTAACATTGGCATTTGCTTTGCTATTGCCAACACTTTAAGTTCATTCATTAAATTTTTAAACCCTTCCTCTTTACCTTCGGCGGTTTCAATGGCAGCAGACTGTATAACATCTATTGCCATGATTTTTACTTGCTTTCCATTTTTTTCTTGCTCACTAATTACCCCTTTTAATGTGTCAAGTGTAGGATTAATTGCCTCCACAAATACAAGCTTTTCATTTGAAACCATATCCAAAATTTCAGGAGACTGCAAAACAGATAATTCTTGATCACTCAACTGTCCTAACTGTATTTTTTTAAGATCAATACCGCTAACAATAGCCAACATTTTTTGCATTAAAACTGTACTTGAATCTTTGGTTGAAACATATACAATACACGCATTTGGCGCCAAACTAGAAAGCTGATTAAAAACTAAATTGAGCATCAATGCCGTTTTACCCATACCCGGACGACTTGCAATGGTATAAATAAAACCAGGCTCAAATCCAATTCCACCCATGATAGTATCCATTTCAGGATAACCAGATTTTAATCCAATGCCTTGGTTTAAATTTCGCTTTTTAATGTTAGCAATCTCTATTTTATAAAGGTCTTTTACAGGGTGTATTTTCATTGTAAATGTTAAGGGTTTTTTGAATGAACGGCGGGGGCTGAAGGTATTAAGTTTAATTATATATAAGTGTTAAGATTAAGTTGTCATATAGTTAAATAAAATACCATTAATACACCTCATAAAAATCTATCGTAAACACCTTATAGGCACCATATAAAACGGCTAAACAAATATCGATAGCGCTTTCGTCATTGGGATAAAGGTTCAAGTAATCTTCTGCGGCTTTACCCATTTGCTCGAGTACATAATGTTTATTTGAGGCATCAACCTGCCAAGAAATATCTTCATCATGGTATAACGATGTGACAAGCCAACTCAATTCTCTCCAATGTTTAGTTAGTACTACTAAATCATCAGGATAGTTTGTATTTAATTGTTCTTTGCGTAGAATATCGCCTGTTATTACCAAATTAGCTCCGCCCCATTCTTCCTGATCTTTTACAACTTCAGGGAAGTTTCCCTCAGAAACTAATGTTTGGTATGAAACAAATTGATCAATCGCCTTTTGAAGCCTTTCGTTATAATTAGGATATCCAAAACGGTATATCATATTCTGATATTTTGTTGGAAACATAGAAGAGAATGCTGCGTCCAAAATAATTTTCAAATACTCCATAGATGGAGGAATAGTATCAGCTGATTTATTTACTACTGTATAAACTAGAGCTTCAACATCACTACCTTTAAGTGGATTGTAATCTAATAAATCATCGTATTTGAAGCAGGTCAATATTTGTCTTTTATAGCCTTTTTCTTTGACATCTAGGACTGCCAAATCAGAGTCTGTAATTGAGTATAAAATCCCATATACACAATCATCAACTGATTCAACAATGTCAGCTACCCCACCACCCCGTATTGTAGACATTTTTGTAAAATCTAACTTGTACCCGTTTAAACGAGCAACACCCAAATACTTACTACCAGGGCATCTTTCTTTCATTTGCTCATAACTCATGTTAGAACCGTATGCGAAATAATTTATCATATTCTTTGTATTTTTTAAACTTCACTCAAAATCAAAGCACGTTTATTAACGTACTCATCTGCAGATATTAATCCTTTACTATTAAGAGTATCTAATGTAATTAAACGCTCCTCTATAGAAGGCTTAGCGGCTGCACTAGAAGCCATGTTATTTTTATATTCCTCAATTTGCTCGGGACTTAATATTTCTATTTCAAAATTTACGTAGTCGTCATAATTGATGCGGCAACATGCAATTTTTCCATCTCTGGTAAGATCCCACCCAGTACTAGACCCCCAGCACAATACTTGATTTGACATCCACCCAACATTTCCGTAACGGGGTTTATATTTCATATGCATATGCATACCCCTTTGTATTTGCTTTAAATGAACGCCATACTTTGTTTCTAAAACGCCACTATACACCTGATTAAATGGCATCATCTGATGCACCAAAACAGGCGTTAAATCATCCAAAACTTTTTGACGAATCGCCTTTTCCTGATCCTCGATTAATTTAAGTTCTATCAAACGCTGCTGCTCCTGGGTATCAATTATTTTAACTTCATAAAATATATAATCAACAAAAGTGTATCTGTGGCATAAAAGGCTTCCATCATAGGTTATATCCCATCTGTTAGGAAATTGTTCTCCTAGGCTACCACCCCACCCAAGTTCGCCATTAAACACCCAGGGGGCCTTCGTAATTGAATGCCTGCAATCAAACCTATTGCGCTTGACCTCAATTAAATCAAACCCATGGGTTCGTGCAAATAGACCATCATTTACATCATCTAGTGTAAAAGTATTTTTCTGAAATAAATCAATGATAAATTTGGGCGTCATTTCTTCCATTTTTAAATATTTCAGTAAAAATAGAAGGGGAGACAGCACCCTATTGGAGGAGTAAATTTAATAATTTAAATTTTTTAAACTACAGGATAAGTCCTGATTTTACCGCTTTGAATCACTTGAATGATAATAACTTTCTTTCCTCTATTTACATGATTATCAACAATATCTTTCCAATCATTATTAAAATCAACATCTCGCCACTCAGTAGTTAACAAAATTGTTGTTTTATTTATGGAACCGCAGTTTTCCCAATATTGTATCATCTCTTTCATCAAGCCTTTAAAACCTGTTCTTAACCTATCTTCGTCCCATTTTGAACCAAAACTTTTTGTAGCTACCCCAACACAAACTTCTTTGCAATCTCCATCTTTATTTAAAGAAGGATAAAAATTATAAGAAGTTCCTGGCTGCGATTTAGTAGAAGAATTATTATCTATAAAATCTTCTAAAACTTTTGATATAGTTCTATTTTTCGGATTGTTCAAAGATTCCTCCAAGTGTTCAAATATGCCTGCTGCTTCTGGGACATCTTCTAGAATTTGATTTAAACTTTTCGATAAAATCATAAACGTTTTTTATAGTTATTAAATATTTATTCCTGTGTTATACTACCATCATTATCAACCCTAATTGTTAACCATTCATAGCTTTGTTTATCAATAGACTGAACAATACTTTTTTGGATCTGTTTATGTTCGGTAGATTTTTTGTCGCTGTCTAAAAGTACAATGTTTTTTAATGCGTCGCCATTAGATCCCGCTTTCATACCATTAAAAACTACAAAATCTACTGGATGAAATATTACTTTGGCATCGTCAGGGTTTAATTTTTGGGGCAAAAACACTTTGTCTACCTTTTTAATCATTTTAGTGGCTTGCTTTCGGCCCTTTTCTCTAGCCTGCTCCTTGTAAAACTCCATATCCTCATCTATCTTATCTTCCAACAAATCAAGCTTTTGCTCGTCTTTGCCCAGCTTATCTAGCCAATCAATAGACTTTCGTTGATCTTTGTAAATTTTAGAATCACTGAGTCTAAAAAAGTCGCCACAGCATGGGCAAATGCCAAATATCTGACGCTGGTATTCAAAAAATATTAAAATATCTTGTTGATGCATAAATTGATTTTAGAGATTAATACTTTTTGAATTCTACTTTTTTCTGCTCAATCATTTGCTTGATAGCCTTTTGGTTAGACTTGAGCTTGGCCTTACCTGATTTGATATCTACAAAAAATATCTTTTGCACTTTACCCGTTTTTTGTAGGCCTTCAAAAATGACATAGTCAATTGGGTCAAACAAACTACGACAATCGTTTTTATCAAAAGGAAAATGCTGTAATACGGGCGCCAAGCGTTCAAGTATAAAACCCATATTTACGCTACCGGTTGTAGTTTCTACACGTTTTTGCGTTGTAGCTTTTTTCTTACTTATAAGCTCTTTGCGCTCTTTTAGCTCTTCCTTTTTTTCGTTCAATAACTTTTTTGCTTGCGCATTAAAATTATCTACCGAAAAAAGACTTGCCTCTTTTAGTTTGAAGCCCTCCCCGCATGTTGGGCAATTGGCCTTAAAGTCATTTTGCTGCAAAAAGTTTATGAGGTCTTGGTGCGATTGTGCCATGTTAATCTAATTTGAGATTCCCTTAAAGATATAAAAAATTTATCTATGATCATACCAATACAACCCACCTAAAACAACTATGGTATAGATGATGTAAAACAGCTTTTTCTTTAAAGAAAGCTTAAAAAATGGTACAGACATAATGAGCTGGCGTAATTTATTGAATAATAATTTCATAATTATTTTCTTAGTCGTTCTTTAATGTGTTGTTTGATAAAATAGTTGTCTATATGCTTGAGGACTAGCGTTTGTTCTTCGATTTTAAAAAATGGAATAACAAACTCCAGCGAATCTTGGGTGCAACCAAGTTCTTCTAGGCATAACTTAGCTAAATCCCTATAAAGAGCTGCTTGCTCAAACTTTTGCGATTTTGCAACTTCTTTTATTGCTAAAGAAAACATGTCAATTTCAGATAACATGTTATAGATCTTATAAACTTTTGCTGTTTCATTAACAGTAAAATCTTGGGCATCAGCCGTATTAAGATGCCTAAAGCTATAACCACGCTGACTCCATTTTAATAAATTGAGTCTTATAGGCAGCCACTTGTCATCGTCAAAATATCCCCTGGAACATAAAATTTCAGTAAACCATTGGTTTAAAATGTCAAGCCTTTCTTGATCGTCATCGGGTATTTGATGTTTCATCTTTTTTTTTCAAAACTAACCACCCAAACCGCGCTCTATTGGAGGACTTACATTGCCACAATAATTATTACAATGGCAACATACTCATCCGTATATAAAAATTTGAATTTGGAGGACATGTAACCAAAACAAACTCATCAGTTCCATTTATTCTAATTTCTGGTGCCTCGTACCTGCCATTTAGCATTACTTTTTCGATCTTATCATTACTTACAATTTCGATTTGCAAACCTCCCTCAAAACCCGTTGTAATTGAATTACCTACAAACCCATTTTGACGAGCCATTGTTTTTAGCGAATCAAAATTGTAGCCCTTATCCATGGTAGTTACCAATACTCCTTGGGGTAAAGAACCAGCAAATAATTTAACCTCCTGTGCCTGGCTTGTACTGTTGGTTATTTCTACTATAAATCCGCGCTCCATATATAAACGTTTTTTCAAAAATACGCACCCAAACCTTACGCTATTGGAGGACTTACCTTTTATTTTCACTAATTTGAGAGGGCAAATACAAACCGCATGCCCAAAAACAAATCTGCCGTTATCAGACACCGCATTATAGACCAAATGCTTACCAATAAACGTAGGCCCTATCCTACTTTGGAGCAGTTAGCGGCTAAGTGTAGTGCTATACTAGGTTCCGATGTATCTACTTCTACCATAGAAAAAGACATCAGGGCCATGCGCGAGCAGGCACCCAAGGGCTATAGCGCCCCTATTGTGTATTCTAAACTTGATGGCGGTTATGTATACAGTGAAGTAGGTTTTTCTATTGCCGAACTTAATCTTAACGAAGAAGAATGGACGGCCCTTCAATTTGCAGCCGAGCTATTATACCAGTATAAAGAAGTGCCCGTATTTAGCAATTTTAAAAATGCCATTGAACGCATTAACACCAGATTTTCATTAGGTATAGACGGAAGTGAAAAAATAATTGACGAAGTAGTACAGTTTGAAAAAGCAGTTCATGCCAACGGTATGGAATTTATAGAATTCATTTATAAAGCCATCAAAAGCAAGCAGGGTATCACTTTTAACTACCGCAACATTTATAAAAACAAAACAAGTGCTACCAGCCTGATCCCCTATTTAATCAAAGAGCACCGCAA
>Ga0209353_10000015_pt1 | contig 105962 bp, 146 predicted proteins | sample LauGreSpBDMM15SD_2_FD_187561 | JGI IMG/M metagenome (GOLD analysis project Ga0209353, IMG submission 187561) | Freshwater lake microbial communities from Lake Michigan, USA - Sp13.BD.MM15.SD (SPAdes) (version 2) | ecosystem: Environmental > Aquatic > Freshwater > Lake | place: Lake Michigan... | reverse complement strand
AAATCTTCCTGGCACCAACTTCCCGATGGCGTTTGGATGGGATGCCGATGCTGCAGACATAACCTTTATCGTAAATAATGATACAAACGTCGATGGATTTATAACTCCAGACGGTTTCTATTCGGATAGAAGACTCAAGCACAATATTTTTCAATTGAACAGTGAAGTATTAGAGAAAATTTACTCAATTAAAATTTACGAATTTGATTATAAAGATGATATTCCGTATGAATCATTAAGAGGAAAGCACGGTTTTGGAGTCATTGCGGATGAAATGGAGCCGCTTTTTCCAGAATTAGTGGTGAACAAAGATGACTTAGAAAAGTACAAGCAGGTTGTATACATTAAGACAATTCCGCTTCTGCTGGGTGCCATAGGGGATTTGAATAGCAGATTGATTGCGGTGGAGCAATTAAATTCCGAGATAAACGAGTTAAAAAGTAAACTTTCCGAATTAGAGTCGTATCTGTTCAACGGGCCCAATAATGAGGTATAATAGTTAAATGGCATACGAGAACTACGTCTTTGTTTCATGGTCCGATGGGACCCCAATTTCTTCCGATCGCTTGTCGCAGATGTCTATGAACATGGAGCAGATTAGGGACGCAAATGATGCAAAACCACAAGGGGTCCTTGAATTTATAGAAACAACTTCTGGCAATGTTGTTGCAAACGTTGGCGGCTCAGATACTCAAATTTTAGCATTAACAAATCCAGGCGGTGGTTCCGATCAAAGAGTTACAGTCGATCAAAATCGTTTTTATAAAGTAACCTGTGTGTTTCCTGGCTTTAGCGTTCAAGGGAAGGGGGCAGAAGATTCAACACTAAAGCTTAAAGTCTACAATGCGGTTTCAAACGGCTATGGGGCTTCATCGCCTGTTATGGTTTGGAATTTTAGCATCCCTCCCTATTCATTTTATAATACAGCAGCAAATGCAAACACTGTGGTTGATGTCGTTAAAGCAAGTGATATAGTTGTTGTGGGAGCGGGTACTTATTCAATTTATTTAGAAAGCGGTGGGGGTCTTGTTTCCAACTCATTCTCCGTGGCAGTGGCGAGGGTTGGCGGTACTTCAGGGCTAACTAACGCCCCAACAGTAAGTGTAAACCCCAGTGCGACCGAGCGACTCCAGTTGATTGTTGAAGATGCTGGCGCTAGTGTTTAATGAGAGATGGCTTAGCTTCTAAAAGAAAAGATATTACATGGACAGAAAAAAGTGTTCATGGTGAAAATAATCCAAATTATGGCGGCGGGAAGTATATTGATGACAAGGGGTATGTAAGGATTTTAAATCCAGATCATAAATATAATATTAAAGGATATGTCTATGAACACCGTCTTGTTTTTGAATCATATCTAGATAGACATCTTGAGCCCTGGGAAACTGTGCATCATATAAATGAAATAAAAACAGACAATCGTGTTGATAATTTATTTTTATGCACTGTCCCTGAGCATAGTGCAATACACAGAGAAGGCAGAAAGCCATCAGACAAACACCGTGCAAAAATGAGGGAAACTATGCGTCGTAAGAATGATGAGATAAGAGAGAGGTCTAAAATAAATCCAAAGAATCTTCCGGGCAGAGCCTCGGCTGGAGAAAATGGTGTATAATTAACCTTATGAAAATTTGCGACACCAAAGGTTGCGACCAGCAATTTGAACCAAAAACCGCAAACCAGAAATACGCTGATAAAGAATGTCGCAGATCAATTGATATCAGCGGTCTTTGTAAATTCCGTCGAGATAAGGGGTTATTTGAAGTGCCAGCTGATCCAGTATCGGGCAAAAAGCTCGAATCCGAAGCAGAAATAAAAGTTGCATACACTAGATTGTTGCAGGAGTATAATAAGATAAAGAACAAGAATGACGATCTAGTTTCTGCTGTCTATCAGGCCGTTAAGGATGATATGGCTTCTGCAAAAACTAAACCAATTCCAAAACCCAAGATAGATAGAAGGCGTGGAAGTGAAGAGGTTGCCGTTGCAATATTGTCTGATTGGCAGCTGTCAAAAGTAACGCCAGATTATAATTCCACTGTGTGTGAAGAAAGAATTTATAAATACGCAGAAAAAATTATCAATCTTACTGAGATACAGAGAAGAGACCACCCTGTAAAGGAAGTTAGGGTTTGGGCTCTTGGGGACATTATTGAGGGAGAGTTGATATTCCCAGGGCAGTCTTTCTTGGTGGATGGTGGTTTGTATAGACAGATTACAGTAGATGGTCCAAGAATAATGAAGAACTTTATTAATATCATGCTTGAGAACTTTGAGAAAGTTACATTTGTTGGTGTGATAGGTAATCACGGATCAATTGGTGGTCGTGCTAGAAGAGACCATGACCCCGAAACAAACGGTGATAGAATGCTCTATCGGATTACTCAGTTAATGTTCGAGAAAGAGCCTCGAGTTAAGTTTGTTATACCGGATGGTCGTGGGGAGAGAAATTGGTATGCAATAGACACTATTGGTAAATATAAAGCCATGCTTGCACACGGCGATCAATTTGGCAGTCTGTCTTCATTTTATGCTTTTCAAAAGAAAGCTTATGGATGGAAAATTGGCGCTATTGAGGAAGACTTTGATGACATTTACATTGGTCACTTCCACACTCCAACAAAAATGACGTTCAATACAGTTCAGTTAAGAATTGCAGGCAGTCCGGAATCAGTTAATACATATGCAGCTGAAGTTTTAGCTGCTGCAGGTAGGCCATCACAAACATTAGTATTTGTACATCCCGAGAAAGGTATAGTAACAGCAGAATACAACTGCTGGTTGGACCAATGAAAAATAAAAGAATTGATATACCACAGCTAAAAAGTTATTATCATAATCAAGAACTGCGATGTGTTAAGTGTCATAATAAGATGCTTCTTGGTGTTCAATATTTTGCATCAAGAAAAAGTTTTATTGATTTAACATGCCTTGGTTGCGCTCGCGGGGTTGATATTGAGATAAGGGAACTGAATTTAATTCTAGAGGAGTTCCATTTTAAAAAAGTTAAGGAAAGATATGTTGCTGCAGGACACGATAATTAAAAACAAATTTTACAAATATTCTGAAACAATTATTAAGGTAAAAAAAGTTGTTAAGAATATGAATCAAGTTCATGCTACAGATCTTTCTACAAAACAAGATACTGTGTTCCCATATAATAATGTTGAGTTAATATTGCATAGAATATATACAATAGGTGAGGTTGCTAAGATAGTTGAAAAAAGACCTGACACTATTCGTAAATACGAGAAACGAAATCTGATACCTAGCGGAAAAAAGTTTAGCGAAACTTGCGATGGTTACAAGAACTGGCGGTACTATGAGAAGCAAGATGTTTACGACATGGTTGCTTTTTTTAATGGAAGAGTACCGGGGAGGCCATCTCGCAGTAAACCAGTTAATGTTAAAGTTATAAGAATGTCACAAAAAATCAAACTAAAAAGGAGATAGTAATGGCACAAGTAAATAAAGTACTTAACGAGGGCCAGGTCGAAATCTGGGCATCTGTTGGTATTACAAAAAATTTAGGTAACTATGAATCCCTCAGATTGGATGCCGGTGCCAGAGTTGTGTGCAGTGGCATTGAGGACGAGGATGGCTGGAAAAAGTTGTGGGATGTTGTTGATTCGCAAATAGAAGCAAAACTCCAAGAATTAGATACCGAAAAATGAAAGATAGCTGGAGAAAAAAGGCTCTTTGTTTAATAGATAAGAATGGCAAGTATTGGTTTTCTTATAAATACGAAGAAGTCGAGTACGCCAAGACTGTATGCAAAGCATGCACTGTTAGGAAGGAATGTCTGCTCAATATGTGGGAGACAGATTCTTTTTACGGTGTTAATGGCGGTCTATCTGAATTTGATGTAATGCAAGAAACTTGGAAGAAGGTGAATAAAGCAAATGATTCTAACTGGAAGCGAACTGATAGAGTTCTTCAAAGATTGTTGCAAAAAGTATCGTAAACTTTTTATACCGGATTCTCCAAGGCAAGAGCAGGTTGCTGATGCACTGGCTTCTTTTTATAAGAAAGACAATCTCCAGAGTGCGGTAGAGTATTTCATAAAATCTCGCCCAGGTCCGTTCTTGGTGTTTGATTTTGCTGTAGAATCCCGATCATTCGTTGAAAAGGTTGAATTTGAAAAAAAGTCGCAAGACAAATTTAAGGACATCGTACAGGAAACTAAAAAAAGATTGGAATCTTAAATGAACTACGAAGTTAGATTGCTTAATGCAATTATTGATTCTAAAGACTACATCTCCGCTATAAATGGTGGTGTTGAGAATGTGTTCTTAGAACATCGTGATATTTGGAATTTTGTAGTTAATCATTATGAAAACCATAAACGAGTTCCCTCCAAAGAAACAGTAAAACAACATCATCCGGACTTTGAGTTTATATTAACACCTGAGCCAATTCAGTATTATATTGATGAGGCAAAACAAGAGTCTCTCGCATATCAAGCAAGAAGTATTGTTTCAAAAGCTCACGCATTGATTGGAGAGGCGGGCGCTAGGCAAGCCATCTCTTACTTGATGCAGGAATCTTCAAACTTATATAAATTTTCCAGCAATCTAAAAGATACTGACCTTGTTGGTGATTGGAAAGAGAGGGCCGAAGATTTAAAGGAAAGGGCTAAGAATAAGAAATTAATTCAGGGCGTGCCATCGGGGATTGATGTAATCGATAAAGTCTTTGGAGGTTGGCAGTCTGGGGATTTTGTAGTTCTCCTAGGCTGGACCGGTGTTGGTAAATCATTTATTGCAAGATTATTTGCTGTTAATGCTTGGAAGGCTGGCTATAGACCGCTTATTATTTCATTAGAAATGAATAAGCAGCAAGAGGGCCAGAGACTAGACACTCTTTTAAATAATGGAGAAGGGCATTTTACTAATACTGATTTGATAAAAGCAAATCCAGATATTTTAGAAACATATGAAAAGTGGGCTGAAGCTACGTTCACAGGTAAGCATGCAATTCACTTAGTAACATCAGAGGGTTTAGAGACAGCAGATCAAAACATGGTGCAGGCTAAAATTGATCAATATCATCCTGATCTTGTTATTCTTGACTACCACGGTTTGTTTGATGATGCATCTGGTTCTAAAACCGAAACAGAGAAGGCAAAAAATTTATCAAAAGCTTTTAAAAGAATAGCAGTTAAGAATGGCATTCCGATCATAGATGTTGCTGCAGTAACAATGGCTGATGGTCACTCGGAAAGACCACCTGAACTAGAAGAGGTTGCCTGGAGTAAACAGCTGGCCTACGACGCAGATTTGGTTCTTGCTATACATAGAGAGCCATCATCAGATTTGTTTCAGGTTGTGTCTAGAAAAGTAAGGAGAGCTTCGCACTTTGGTTTTTATCTTAGATGGAATCTAGAAACAGGAAAATGGACGGAGGAGTGGGATATCTAATGAAAAGGAAGATAAAGAAAGTTGTTGTTTCTGGCGAGGTTGTAGATATTGAAACGCTATGGAGACTAAGGCCCTGGATGGAGGATGAAGCGAAGAAGAAAAAGGGTGATTTTGGAAAGACAAGTTTAATTACCGACTACGATGCAGGGCGCAATGTCTACAAATTCAAAATTTACGTCTAAACAATTAGAAGAAGAAATATACGATTTGTTTGCTAAATATGCTGTTCCAGTGCAATCTGCAACTGGTCAAGAGTTAAATGTGTATTGTCCATTTCATAAAAATGTACACAGTGCTGCTATGTACATTAATGTTAAAACGGGTCTATGGCAATGTTTTAATCCATCCTGTGGTAAAAAGGGTAACTTTAGGCAGCTATATTTTCATTTAACAGGCAAGCCATATGGCAAGGATTTCGCTCTAGACAGAGTTTCGTTAGATAAACAATTAAATACTTATAAGTATGTAAAGGAAGCCAATGATGAGCTTTCTATTGATAATCTTTTAATAGATTACGAAGATCCAAGCCAGCTGTCTAAGTTAAAAACTTTAATTGAGCGAGGTATTTCTTTGGATACATTGATACACTTTGAAGTTGGTTTTTCAACGGAAAAAAATAGGGTTGTGATACCAGTGAGGTCTCATAACTATCAGCTAACTGGGTTTATTGGTAGAGCGGTGGAGTCTCAGCAAGACCCTAGATATCTGTATAACAAGGGTTTTAAAAGGGCTGACAACTTATTTAATATTCAAAATGCCAAGCAACACCCATCTTGTATAATTGTTGAAGGCAGCATAGATTGTATGTTTGTTCATCAAGCAGGCTTTCCTAACACAATAGCTACGCTTGGCGCTGCCGTGTCTGAAAAGCAAATCGGAATGATAAAAAAGTTTTTTGACAGCATTATCATATTTTCTGACAATGATGACGCTGGATACGCCATGAGGCGTGGTATCATAGAGATGTGCCGAGGGAAGAATCTCTCGTTCGCAAGCATTCCGCCGGGATTGAAAGATCCGGGCGAAATGTCTAGTAATGAAATACAAGAAGCAATTAACAATAAAAATCAAATCATATAGGAGAAAATCACATGGCATTTACATCAGTTAAAACATTAAAAGACCTTGAAAAGGCAGTAGCACCAACAGGTGGGAAAAACGGTCCAAAACGTTTCTTTACTGTTCAAGCAGGGCAGTCATTCAGAATTAGATTCAGACAGGAATTGACAGAAGACTCTAAAAATTATTCTGAAAACATCGGTACTGGAATTACAGTACCTGTTGTGACCTCACCAGTTAACTGGAAATGGAGAGTCGCATCAACTGCATCTATGGAAGAGTTTAATTATAGATGCTGGGCAAGTGAACAGGCAGTAGTTGATAAAGCATGGAGGCCGAAGCCGCACCTGCTGATTAATATTGCAGTTGAAACAGAGCCGGGTGTTTGGGAGCCTAGGGTTCTTGACACGACATTTAATCAAAGACATATTGGGTTAACGCTAATTGAGTATGCTAAGGAGTTTGGTACGATTACTGATAGATACTACAAGTATTCTCGTACCGGTTCATCTGCAGCAGATACAAATTATTCGCTTATCCCTCTTGATGCATCAGCGGAAACAAGTGTTATAAGTGAATTGCCAATGCATCAGTTGGATAATGTCTATATGAAGCTGCCCTATGAAAAACAACAAGTATTCTTAACCACTGGTGAATTAAAAGATAGCTGGTGATTTAAGCAGGGTCGTTAGCTCAATTGGTCAGAGCTCACCTTTGTAGGTGAAAGATATAGGTTCAATCCCTATACGACCCACGAAAGAGGAAAAAATGAAAACAGTAAAAGTAGAGAGCCCAACTATTGTGCTTGATTTGGACGGAGTGATTGCAAACATTGATGCGTCTATGAGCAATGAGGTTGGCGATTTAGTAGATTATGGAAGTTGGCTTATATCTAAAGTTGATGATCCTGACATCTTAAAAATATTTAACACACCATTATTCTGGGCAAACATGAAGCCGTATGAAGACGCTTGGTATCAAATAAATTACTGGTTTAGCATTGGGTACAATATTGATATTGTAACTGCAAGACAGCAACCTGCATCGGTTGAGCAAACTTTGCCATGGTTGGAAAAGTGGAACATAAATTCAAGGATGCCATATTTTTCTGAATTTGGTAAAAAAATTAACATTATTAAGAATATTGATCCAATATTTGTTGTTGAAGACAACCCAGCGGAGATTGCGAAATTAGAAAAATCCGGTGTTAAATGTTATCTACGAAAACAATGGTATAACGAAAAATATTGGGATGAATATGATTCCATAGATACGCTATTTGATATTAAACTGGATCCACCACCTAGTCAATTTTAAGGAAAAGAAGTGACAAATTTTGTTCACCTTCATTGTCATTCTGAATACTCCCTGCTTGATGGGATGTCAACGCCAGACGAGATAGCTAAAATTACAAGCACCAATGGTCAAATTGCAGCAGCTATCACAGACCATGGCACAATGGGCGGTGTTTTAAAGTTTCAAGATGCTTGCAACAAGCATAATGTAAAACCACTGTTTGGTATTGAAGCATACTTTGTGCCATCAGTTCCACAAGACTCCGAGGACACAAGTGAAAGATTCCATTTAATACTTCTTGCCAAAACCAACGAGGGATTGCAAAAGCTGTTTAAAATGAATCAAACAGCGTGGACAAAGAATTTTTACTATAAACCAAGAATAGACTTTGATCTCCTTGAGGAATTAGTGGATAACGATATCATTGCATTGTCCGGTTGTATGGCAAGTGCGATATCAAAATCAATTATGGCGGGCGACACGAATAGGGCTCAGGAGCTATCAGAACGCTTTATAAAGATATTTAAAGATGATTTCTATTATGAGATACAGGCTTGGAATCCTAAAGAGTTAAATGATGGCCTTATAAGTTTGGCGGGTGCATATAATAGACCTGTAGTAGCAACAGCAGACTGTCACTTCCCAACAAGGCATGACAAAGGGTGTGAAGAAATCCTACTCATGATTTCACAATACCCCAGCCTTGGCGCAGCAGAGCAAAGACATGCTAAAGACCACTCCAGTCATATTCATATGGCAGGTCTCGACATGGTGGCGAAAATCAATAATATGTATCCTAACAGGTATCTTCGGTTTGATGAGATTAACCCATATATAGCTCATGCTGACGAGGTGGCCTCGTGGTTTAAAGATGCCGGTTATGATCGTGTGGATATTCTGGAGAATACGATTGAGATAGCGGAGAAATGCACCGCCAAGCTGGAGAAGCGCAAGAACCTATTGCCAAAATTTATGCGTGCAATGAACTCGGATGATTATCTATCTGAAGTTGCGGGCTTTCGCCTAAAAGAGTTGGGCCTGGGCGATGAATATGTGCAACGGCTCAACGAAGAGCTGGGTATTATTAAACAACTTGGCTTTGCCGATTATTTCTTAATTGTATGGGATCTTGTTAAGTGGGCGGATAACAGCGGCATTGGCAGAGGCACAGGGCGAGGCTCTGTTGGCGGTAGCGTGCTGGCGTACCTGCTCGACATTTCAAAAGTAGACCCGATTAAATACAAGCTGTTGTTCGCCCGATTTATCAACCCCGAAAGAAACGACTATCCCGACATTGACCTGGACTTTGAAGACAAACGCAGGAATGAGGTCAAAAATTATCTCGCCACACGGTGGGGTGAAGATAAGGTAGCGGCAATTTCTATCTATGGTACATTCAAGCCAAAGAGTGCGGTCAAAGATGTCGCCCGGATTTTGCAGGTCCCATATGCCGAGATCAATGCAATTACACCATACTTTGAAACAATCGAGGAATTAAAGAGCACGGAGAAGGGAAAGATATTTGTTCGCAAATATCCGGATGTGCCGATCTTGGCAGAAAGATTGCAAGAGCGGGTTCGCACCGCAGGCGTACACGCTGCGGGCATGGTGGTATCTGCCGTGCCATTAACCGAGGTGTGTCCTGTGGAGTCAAGAAAGGATTCGCAAGGTGGGGAGCGCAGTGCCGTTACAGCCTTTGCCATGGAAGACGCAGAAGCCGTTGGTCTTATTAAAATAGATGTTCTGGGCCTCAAGACCGTATCTGTCATTAAAGACGCGCTAGCGATGATTAGGGAGCGTTATGGGGTGGATGTGGAGTCACAATCCCTAGCCCTAGATGACCAAAGGGTGTATGAGAACTTTAATAATATTAACACGGTGGGTGTTTTCCAAGCTGACGCTGCTGCCTATCGAAATTTGATTGAAAGAATGGGTATTGATAACTTTAATGACCTTGTGGTGTCAAACGCACTGGTTAGACCCGGCGCTTTGCTATCGCAAGGGCAGAGGTACATTGACTGTAAAAAGGGTGAAACAAAACCTAAGTATGCCCATGAAGTAGTGGAATCCATCTTGGAAGAAACGTATGGCACCGTTATTTTCCAAGAGCAGTTGATGCAGATGACAGTAATCCTGGCCGGATTCTCTTGGTCAGAAGCCGACTCATTGCGCAAGATTATCGGTAAAAAACGTGACGTAGCCGAGTTTGATAAGTTCAAGGAAAAGTTTGTAAGTAACACATATCTTACCAAAGCGCAATCTGAAAAGATTTGGTCTGAATTTGAAATGTCGGCGCTATATATGTTTAACAAATCTCACGCTGTTGCCTATTCGCTTATGTCTTATCAAACAATGTGGTTGAAAGTCAATTACCCGCTCGAGTTTATGTGGGCTTTATTGTTCAATGAGTCCGCAACAGATAAGATTACAGCTTATTTGATGGAAGCACAGCGCCTGGGTCTAAAGATATATCCTCCGGACATCAATAAATCACAGGAATTTTTTTCAATGTCGACGCAGGGTGAGGATGAAGGCATTAGGTTTGGTCTTACCAACGTAACTGGTTGTGGTGTGAGTGCAATTAAGGAAATCTTTGGCAAGAGGCCCTTTAATTCTTTTGAGGAGTTTAATAGTAAATGCTCCAAATCTTCCGTCAAGGCTCCGTTGCGAGAAAATCTAGACAAGGTTGGTGCCTTTGAATCAATTGGTTACGTTTCCCAGTTCGATCATCCAAGATATTATCTTCCTATCCTAGGGTTCCCCATTAAGGCAAGTGAGTTTAAAACAGAGATTGATGAATTTGTAGAAAACGCTGCAGATTTTCACGAAACAATATCAAGCCTTACTCTGATTAAAGCAGTTGTTAGATCTACAAAGAAGGCTCAAAATTATCTTCGTGTTGAATTTGAAGACCACTCTGGTTCTTGCACTGTTTTTGGTGAAAGAAACACTGAGCTGGCCCAGCGAGACTATGTGTACGCATTAATCGGTGATAGAACTTTGCATGCTTACTGTGATGTCTATCAAGCACAGGACTCAAGGCTGTTTAACATCATGATGATGAAGAAAGAAGGGATGGACCACAAGTATTCTTGGGTTTACAATCACGACATTGGATTTATTAATGATCCAAAAACAATGATGCATGTCTTTAACATTAGAAGCTTTACGACTTCAACAGGAAAAGAAATGGCAAGTATATATTGCTGGGATGGTAAGCAATTTTTTAAAGTTGTTGTGTTCTCCGCTGTGTACAAGAAGGTTAAAAACATTTTGAAAGAAGGAGAGTGGTACGCAGCAAGACTTTCAAGAGTTGAAGATAAAGAAACACTTAATCGACTTGACTCATTTAAGCTCGATTCTGCTGATAAACTGATTACCATAGAAGATTATGTAAAAAGAAAAAATATCAAAAAGGAGGATGGCTATGCTATTAGTAGATAAGAGAAAAGGCGATTTGATGCCGGTGCATCAAGTGGTGCCAACACCGAGCATCGGGTTAAACAGAGCGCTTGGAGGTGGATTGAACACTGGCGCAACCCATTTATTCTGGGGGACACCTTCTGTTGGTAAAACAACAATGTGTTTTAGAATTCTTGCCGAAGCACAAAGAATGGGATACAGGCCGGTCATTATTGATTCTGAATCCTCGTACAGCGATGGATACGCTATAAAATGCGGAATTGATGTCGAGGATATTGTTGTTGTGCAATCAACAATTGTTGAGGAGATAATGAAAAATATTTATGAATATCTTACTCATCCAACAGAAAAACATGTTTTTCTATTTGACAGCCTCTCGAATATTATTAAAGAAGAATTTTATGATAAGCCGGAGGGCGGGAAGGCGATGGGACTTCAATCAAGGTCTCAAGGGTATTTATTGCAAAAGTTAGTAAATTACCTACACAAGGAGAGAAATATGATGCTCTTTGTTGCCCACCAAACAGTTGATCTTAGCGGAATGTTTGCTGTAACAAAAGCAAAGATGGGTAATACAGTACACCATAATATGCATAATATTGTTAAGCTATTCTTATCTATGTCAAAAGCTGAAATGGAGAGGGACAGTACAAATCTTATTGTTAGCCAACGCGCTGCATGGACAATAGAGAAAACAAAACAGCTCCCCAGCATTGGTACTTCTGGACATTATTACGTTCTCCCGCAAGAAGGTGCAATTGATGCTGATAGAGAGCTGATTGACATAGCAGTTGGGATGGAGATTATTCAGCGCAAAGGCGCTTGGTACACATATGATGAAAGCAAGTGGAACGGTTTGTCATCAATTGAATTAACAGATAAGCAGAAGATGGAGATCGGGAAGGCTATTATTAGTGGCGAATGATATGTTTTTTTCCATTCACACCGATCAGCATATTATTGATGCTAATGGTATTTTTGGATATTCACATGGGTATTATAAGATAAATGAAAATTTTTCAAAATTTAAATATAAAGACAGAAGGCTCAAAGTTTTAAAAAATGAGAGATCATCAAATGTTCAAATGTTTTATATGGAACCCGAATGGTATAACTTAAAAACAATGACAAGTTTTCGTCATCCAGAATTTAAGAAATTTTATGATCACCAATATAAAATATACGGAACATACCTGGAAGCAACAAAAGTTTGGCCTCACTGGCTGGACGCAATGAAAAATGTTGATGAGATATGGGTTGGTAATAAGTTTTCAGTTGACGCAATAAAGAGGTCTAAAATAAAAACACCAACATATGTTTTTGAGCTCGGTGTTGATGACATATGGCAACCGTATAAAAGGGGGGGCCGGGATAAAATTAGATTCTTGCATGTTGACTCCGGTAGCCTAAGGAAGCGTGCTGATTTAGTCCTAAAGGCATTTATTGAATTATTTGGGAACAATCAGGACGTTGAGTTAACTTTAAAATTTCATACTAATGAAAATACAACACAGCGCAATATTTTGGAGTTGTTTTATAATTCTAATGTAAAGAAAATTTATGAAACTTTTACACAAGATCAAATGTATGAATTGTATAAAAAACATGATATTCTTGTGTACCCAAGTGAAGGTGAAGGTTTTGGGCTGATACCGCTTCAGGCACTAGCCACCGGTATGCCAGTTATATCAACATCTGTATGGTGTGATTATGATAAATATTTTAATGGCAATATTGTCAAATCTAAAATGGGTAAGACCGAATATACCGGGTATTTTGAAGGTGATGTAATTCTACCGGAGTATAGATCGATAGTTCATTTAATGAAATTAGTATATGATGATATTCAGAATCAATGTGATTACTTTTACAACCAGGCTCAAGACGTAATTGATGAATACAATTGGCAAAATAAATCTAGCTTCTTTTTAAATTCATTTATAAAAAGAGTGGGTGTAGACATGCTTAACCCAGTAGAGAAGTATGTTGTAAAAAGCGAATATATAGTATTTACTGGAAATAATGTTTACATAACACCTAATGGAATTAAATTTTCACCACAGAGCAGACTTTGTGAAGTCGATGAGGTGTTGGCAAAAGGTCTACTTCAACAAAATTGTTTTAGAAAGGCCTCTAGAGATGAGATTGACGGGTTCTTTATATGAAAAGAACAGAGAAAGAAGAAATCAAAAGAGATAAGGCAAAGGAGGTCAAAAACTCCGGTCGTGGTCTTAAGAAGGGCGATGCTATTATGAATAAATTTATGCTTGATTATAAACATAATGAAAAGACATTTACTTTCACTCATAAACTTTGGAAAAAAATTCAAAAAGATGCCTGGGAGAATAATTATAAATATCCGTGCATTTCTGTTGTTTTTGGCAAGGATTCCGAGACAAAGGTTGCTATAATAGACTGGGACGTTTTTAAAGAACTGATTGCGGGAAGCGAGTACGAATAATGCCAGACATCATCATTAGTAAAGAAATTATCGCCCAGCACATGGGTGACAAGGCTGAAGAATTTATTGAGTGCATTAGGATTGTGCAGGACATTATTGAGAATCCGGATCACTATTTAGGTACCCAGGCAATAAAATACGCTAATATACTTGCTGCATACCGAACTTTAATGATTATTAAATCTCAAGCGTTTAAAAGAAAATCTGCAATCATGTCAGACCAGGATAAGTTTGTTAACGATATTTGGAAAACTATGTACGAAGCACTGGCTGAGAATATCAACGCATTAAAAATTGCCGGAAAGGGCGGGTATAATCAATGAAATCATTAAAACAATTAAAAAAGCCAAAGGAGACTGCAATTGTTGAATCTAAGTCCCCGGCGGACTTGGAGCATACTTTACGCGAGGCAATAGATGAGCATCTTTCAAAGAAAAATCAAACAACTTTTAAAAAAGTTGGGGGCTTTCATCCAAGCTATACCAATCAATGCTCTAGATACTGGTACTATCTATTTGAAGGTGTAAATGTAACTTCAGATTTTAGTCCACAAACTCATAGAATCTTTGATAATGGACACGCTGTTCACGAAAGATTATATAGCTATTTTAGAGATATGGGCATCCTTGTGGATGAGGAAATTAAAGTAACATACTCAGATCCACCCATTGAGGGCACAGCAGATGGTATCATTAATTGGTATGGAGATAAGCTGATAGAATTAAAATCAATTAGTTCTGAAGGTTTCCATTATAGACAGATTTATAAAAAACCAAAGGATGACCATTACCGACAAGCCCAGATATATATGCATTGTTTAGATCTTGACAGTGGATTTGTTATCTACGAAAACAAGAACAATCAAGAGATACTTCCAATCTATATAGAAAAAGACCAAGTGTTTATTGACAAATTATTTAAAAAATACAGAGAATTTTATGGAAATTTTGTAACACAAAATATTCCAGACAGACCATATAAGAGAACATCTAAGAATTGTTCCTCTTGTGATTTGGCTGCTTTATGCTGGGGAGATGGTGAATAGTGGTGTCTTTAGGGTTTGTAAAAATCCAGAATGTGTTAAAAATTTTGAAGCAAAAGTTTATAATAGCATATATTGTTCTGCAGAATGCCGGAGAATAGTTACTAACAAAAAACTTTTAGAAAACTATTACGAAAAAAAACGTAATAAAGATAAAAAAAGAATTTGCACTACTAAGGAATGCCTAACGATATTATCTCGTTATAATAAGGAAAATATATGCGAAAGATGCAAAGACGAAAGGTTAATACAAAGACTGATAAGTTGGGGTTGGGACGAAGAAAAGCTTCGCAAAGAAAAGATGTGAGTATAAAATCTTTTGCTAAAACTAATTTTACCAGGATTCTTTCTATTGATCCATCGTCTCACTCTCTAGGTTGGGCTGTAATTGAAGCAGGAGTTAAGCAACCTACTTTGATAAAGTGTGGGAAAATTAAATTCCCCAAATCCTCAGAAATGCATATTAAATTTCAGTCAATAAACGATGGGCTAACTAAAATATGCGAAGAGTACAAGCCTAGCGAATGTGTTATAGAGCAATCAGTATATATTCAAAACTTTCAAACCAGCAGAATAATATCTTATATTATAGGTTATTGCTGGGGAGTTGCTCAGGGCTCTTGTTCCAAAGTAATTGATATCAACCCGATGATATGGAAACGTGGAATTGGGTATAAGAACATTTCTAAGCAAGATAAGGAATATCTTCTCACAGAGGCGAGTAGGAAGAAAGAGAGAAAGGACAGGGTTCGGGATATTGTTACCGGATATTTTGAAATGACGGAGGAAGATTTTGATGATGATGACATTGTTGACGCAATTGGTATTGGTTTATGGTATTATTTAATGTTGAGCGCAAATGGCACTAGAACCGTACAAAGATAAAAGCTGGCTGTACGAACATTATGTTCGTAAGAGGATGAATCTTACGGATATTGTTAAGTTACTCAAGCAGACATACAATATAGAAATCACTCCACAAGGCTTATATAACTGGTGCAGTAAGTACGAACTTCTTCGTTTTAGAGGTAAAGGTAGAAATCTTGCAGCAACAGCCAACAGAAGGCCGCAATCTCCAATGCAAAAGCAAGTTGAGCAGCGGAAACGAGAAAAGAGAAAACAAGTGCAAATGAGAAAGAAGGGTTTTAAATAATCATGCAAAGAAGAGTAGCTGTAACTGACATTTCTATTTTTGGTGAGATGGACATGCTGTATAATCAAGTTCGCGTCCTGGAGGCTAAACAGAACCAGACAAAGTTTAAGTGCCTTGGGAAAGGGGATTGTTGCAAGATTGGAATAACAATTCACATGGCTGAGTGCGCAAACATTGCTTATAACATTAACAAGCAATACTACTTAGATATGGAGAATAAGGGCGAAGAGTTTGCAAAAGATAATTTTAATAAAGTCATTGCTAAGTTGAAGAATGCAATGTACGACAACACCTGGGAGTTTGGTGGGGAAACAAAGAAATGGTGTGCGCTCTATGACAACGGGTGCACTATTTATGGTTTTAGACCGATGGTGTGCAGGAGTTTTGGGACAATAGTGGGTGTTGATGATTACTGCCCTCGTATTAGAAATGCTTACGGCAACATTGATTTCTTTGCCGGAGAGCCTGTAGAGGATACAATCAGGCAATTTCAATTGTTGTTAAAGAAATATGCAAAAGATAAAGATTCAAATTACGATGTAGTGGTTTTTATGCCTCTGGGAGTATTGAGCTTTCTTATTTCAACAGAAGAACTGCAGGAACTGTCAAACTCTACTGATGATAAAATGTGGAGGGCCGTTCAGGGGTGGTATAATTACAGAGTCGAGTATACAAAGGTTCATGGGCTGCCGTTGCCGAGATTAAAGCAAGAAGCCAAGGACGCAGGCGGGGAGATCGGGTTTAAAATAGATGAAGATTCACTGGGCGACAGCAGTTATACCGAGCAAGTCTGAGGGATATGGCGATGCCGCCTATCATCTAAAGTCTCATCTTAAGAATGATTTTGATTTAATTGAATCCAACACGTTTTCTCCAGTGACCATTCCAGCCGAAATAGGTGATTTGATAGCTAATGGCATAGGGGTGCAATATTCACCTTCATCTCCTGGCGATGTTCATATTCATAATGCACTGCCAACAATGTTTAGGAGAAGACCTGGTTACAATATTTTGTTTACATATTGGGAAACAAATAAAATCCCTTCTAGGTGGACAGATGCTATAAACACAGCTGATGAGTTGTGGACTACATCGAGGTGGGCTAAAGATGTATTTGTAAATTCAGGTGTAAAAATACCAGTGTATGATTTTAAACTAGGCATCAATGATCACTATTACAAGCCCCCTTTTAAACCAAGGCGTAGAAAAGAGAAGTTTACCTTCTTAAGCATAGGCTCTCCCTCCACCAGGAAGAACTCCCAGATGTCTGTAAGCGCTTTTATAAAGCTGTTTGGCGGAGACGATAGGTTCAGTCTTATTTATAAATCAAACGGGCCTCCAGACGCAAGAATAAATCACGATGTGCTCGACACAAGAATGATGTTAAAAGAACATTCAAGAATTAAAGTCATTGACTGGCAGGTTAGCGAAGAGGAATTGTCCGAGGTGTATGAAGAAGCGGACTGCGTGTTATATCCAACAAGCGGTGAAGGATGGGGCTTGTTGCCATTGCAAGGAATTGCTAAAGGTATTCCAACTATCTGCACTAATGCAACAGCATGCACGGAGTTTGCGCACCTGTCTGTACCGCTCAATTATAAGTGGGGAGTGAAGAGTATGTTTGGCATTTACGAAGGCTGCGGAGATTGGGCGGAGCCGGATTTCGATGATTTATGTGATAAAATGGTATATGTTGTAAACAACTATGATGAGGTAGCTAAGAAAACATTTGACGGGGCGAATTGGGTCCACGAAAATCTTACTTGGAGTAAAGTCACTCAACAATATAAAGAGAGATTATGTCAGATATCGAACACGTTGTAAATAAATCTTTAATTGAGAAAATTAAAGATGTAGAGCAGGTTGGGCTGCTACACGTTAAAGGGTATAGCGGCAGAGAAATTGGGGCTTTAATGTCTTTGAAGCCCAACGAAGTTAAAGAGTATATAGCAGAGTATAAGAATATTTTAAATAAAACTGTACAGGATGATCCATATTTTCTTGAAAGGGTTCAATTTAATACAATCAAGGCCCTGCAGGAATTTGATCAGTTAAGCAAAGAGGCTTGGGAAACAATTACTATTGCAACCGACAATGGGATGGTTGCTGCAAGAATACAAGCAATTAAGCTTGCCGGGGAAATCGCTTCCAAAAAGGCTCAGCTGCATAAGTTGATGGGCGGCAATCAGGCCGATGGGGAGTACATTGCAAGAATGCAGAAGGCAGAGAATGTAAATCAAATTCTTTCTAAAATCTTAAGGGATGTTATTTCAAAACATCCTAAGATTGCAGAAGAGGTTAGGAAAGAGTTAGAAATAGCATTTGAAATCATGTCCGGTGAACATGTTGATTTATCTGTAGATGATCCGATTGATGTAGAGTCATCAGAATTTGAGACCACTAATTAGGGGCTTTATGTCAATCTATCAGAATTTGAGAACGGGTTTTGGGGGCTTTATGTCAATTCATCAGAATTTGAGAACGGGTTTTGACCCCTTTATGTCATACTTTGGTAAATAATTATGTCTGAGTACCTTGGAATTAATTTGGAATATGCAGACTTTGATAGATTGCTTAGGCAAGACGAATTGATGGAGTCTCCTGTATCTATTGAAACATTCGTACAAGATAAGAAATATCTTGGTCTCCCGCCATTGTCTGAGATACAACTTGAAATAGTTAAACACAGTACGCAAATTTTTAAGCTGCCTACTTTGCAAAAGCTTATGGGTGAACATGAAGGTCTCGAATACTATAAGAAATATACAGATAATGAAGTAATTTGCATGTTAGGTAAAGGTTCTGGAAAAGACCACTGTAGCAGAATTTCAATTGCTTACACGGCGTATTTGCTACATTGTTTACGCGATCCTCTCGGTTATTACGGTAAAGCAAATGGCGTATATGTTGACTTATTAAATCTTGCTGTAAACGCACAGCAGGCCCAGAGAGTTTTCTTTGAGCCGTTAAAAAATCTATTGCTTGGATCTCCATATTTTAATAGCGTTGGTTTTGAGCCTAGAGTTTCAGAAATATTTTTCTTTTCCAGACCGGTTAGGTTATTCTCAGGTCACTCAGAAAGTGAAGGTTGGGAAGGTTATGAGGTATTAACTATAGTATTGGATGAAATCTCAGCTTTTAAAACAGATAGTGAATTAAAAGGCGATACGCGAGCTAAGGGTTCAGCTTCTGCAATTTATAACATGAGTAAGTTATCTGTAATGTCAAGATTCCCGGAAGTCGGTAAAGTTATTCTATTGTCATTCCCAAGATATAAAGGGGACTTTATTCAACAGAGATATTTTGGTTCTATACAAAAGAAAGAGCCAAAAACATGGTGTATAAAAGCAGCTACTTGGGAAGTTAATCCAACTATAAAAAGATCAGATTTAGAGTCTGAGTATATAAGAAATCCAGTAGAAGCTGCATCGAGATTTGAGTGTGAACCACCTACAATGGAAGATGCATATTTTAGAGATGAAGATTTAGTTAGAAAAGCATTTATGTATTCAGATGATCCGGTAGATGAAGAAGGTAGATTTCATAAATGGTTTAACAATTCTGATGCCCACAGAAGATTCATACACATTGACTTAGGGTTTAAAAGAGATAGGTCTGCACTTTGTATGACTCATTGTGCTGGATTTAAAGAAGTTAAAACTTCAATGGGCGTAGAAAAATTACCAGTAATAAATGTTGATCTTGTGTATTCATGGGAAGCCGCCCCTGGTGAAGAAATTAATTTTGCTTCTGTGCGGCAAATGATAGTCGATCTATGCAGAAAATTTGATGTAGCTAAAGTTACATTTGATAGATGGCAGTCTATTGAAATGATTCAGACTTTGAGAGCTCAAGGAATCGCTGCAGACTTTCACAGCGTTAAGAAAACTGATTATGACACATTAATGACATCAATATATGATACAAGATTAAGAGGTTACTGGAACGAGATATTGGTAAATGAAGAGCTTCTAAAGCTCAGATTGTTTAGTAATAATAAAATTGATCACCCGTCCGGTGGTTCAAAAGATATGGCAGATGCACTAGCCGGCTCTGTATTTAGTTGTGTAGAGAATATTTCGATAGAACAAGAAGTAGAAATTGAAGTATTAGATTTTTCTGTTCAATCAGAAATTGATGAGGATTTAGAAGGATTTGGTACTGTAGCCGTGTATAATAATAATTTGAGAGAGTTCCAGAACGGTTATAAAGAAACTAAAACACCAGGAGAGGAGGTGGGGAAATGGATAGAGTCGATATAAACAAAAGTATACAAGTTGAAGCGTCAGAAGTGATAGCAATTCTTACAGACAAAATAGCTGATTTGATAGCACAAAACGTGGTGCTTTCTGTACAAATAAACGGATTGCTTAAAGTGATCAATCAGGCACAAGAAAAAAACTCTTTGAAAGAAGTTTAGCGAAGCCTGCATAGCCTTTTGCAAATGTGCTACTATCTCTCTTGTCGTCACAAGGCGACAAATCCAACTAGTAAATAGGAGCAATAAAATGCAAATTAATCAAGCAAGTAATTTCCCAGTTATTTCACGCAGTGGTCGTACATCTGCTGATCTTCAGCAAATTATTGATACATTGGTGGTTTCATCTGAAACAGGAAATGCATATTCAATTGAGGGAGTCCCGGCTGGCAAGAAATATAATTCAATGCAGCAGAGAATTCGTGCTCAAGCTAAAAAGCTAAATCTGAATGTTCAGATTCACTTTGATAAAGTTAATGAGACACTTTACTTCAGAGTTCCTGGAAAAGATGATGCGGAAGTTACCATCACTAGAAATTCTTCAGTAAAGGCAAAAGATGTTAAAAGCGTCAAGACTCCGGTTAAGGCGTAAATAAAAAAATAGAAGAAATACAAACATTTCTTCGGGTGGGGCGCAAGCCCCACCTTTTTTTTTGATATACTTTAAGTATGCCATTATTTGAGACCCAAGAAATTCAGATTACAAAAGAAGTGACAGACAAATGGAATGTGCTATTCGCAATACCTTGTTATGATCAATTAATATCTGAACCGACAGTTTTATCATTAATTAAAACTATGATGTATTTTAGGGATCACGGAATTAAATTCGGCCTTTGTACAATTACTGACAGCTTGATTAACAGAGCTAGAAACAATGTTGTTGCTAAGTTTATGGCCTTTGATAAGGCTACACATTTAATGTTTATTGATGCCGATATTGCGTGGGAACCGGAATCAATTGTAAAGCTTTTATGGCACGATAAAGATATAATCACAGCCGCTTACCCAATAAAGCAAATTGAATGGAAGAGAGTAGAGGAAAATGTAAAGGCCGGAATTCCGGAAGATAAACTTTTAGAGCACAGCGTTAGATTTGTGGTTAATCCTGTTAAAGATAAAGATAACAGAAGGTTAAGTGTAAGTAATGGTGCGATAGAAATCTTTGATGCCGGCACAGGATTTATGTTAATTAAGAAAGAAGTTATCCATCGAATGATTGAGAAGTACCCGGAGCTTAAATATAATGATGACACTGGCGCTTTAAATGATGAAGAAAAGAATTGGACCTATGCCTTCTTTAATTCATATATCGATCCGCATCTTAATAGATTCCTATCTGAAGATTATGGATTCTGCAGGTATTGGCAAAACATTGATGGTAAGATTTGGGTTGAGCCGGGTATTGAATTAACACATATAGGTCGTATGAAATATAAAGGAACTATGATGTCGTTTATAGAAAAGCACGCAACGGTAGTAGACTAGCCTAAATAGGTTTTAAAAACGGATTTTATATACAGCACTCGATACCTCGAGAAACATATACTAAAATTCATAGAAAAATAGAAAAGAACACGGGTGGTTCATATATTGTATTATTTACCAATGCCCGGTGAATGCATATTAAATTTGGTTTATAATTACTTCATAACGGCGGCCGCGATATAGTTATTTATATAACTTCCCGATCATCCTTTAATAAAGCCTTTACGGCTGTTGTTTAGCCCTGTGCGTTTGCCTGTGCAATAAAAAGAATTTCAAATGTTTCTTTGACTTTAGGTTGTTGTTTTTTTGTCTATGCGATACCCTGAACACACGCCACGCAGTAGGCGTGTAAATAACTTTACAAATAAAAAAATAAACATCAAATCAAACAAACCAAGAAAGGCATTTATCGTGACAAACTTATCCTATTACAAACAATCATACAACGACGCAATGGCATACGCATTGCGAAACGCAAAGATAGACTTGGAGTTTCTCAAAGTCTATCGTAAACTCATTGGCTTAGAACTAGCCTTCGGTAAAACTGAGTATGGTGCTATTACTAATTTCAAAGATGTAAGTGAAGGCTTTGATACACGCACATACGCCATTACAAACAAAGGCTTTGAGTTTGAGTGTAATCAGTTATTGGATTTGTTATTGCTTATCCAAATGCGAGCCGAAGGTAAAGAAATTGTTTATCCACAAGGCTCAGATTACGCACAGTCTTGGGTAAAGCCAAAGCGTAGGAGAAATACAAGAGTAGTAGATGGCTCAATGTTTATTCACCCATCACAGTTTGATTATTACACAAATGGAAAGAAAGGAAAATAGCAATGTCTAAAATCAACCTCAAAGACATACAGTCTCGTATTGTAAAGCCATCGGCTATTCCATACGCAAAATCCAACAAAGTAAATCTAAAAGACTTAGTAAGGTCTGGTCGTATTCGTAGAGGGAAAAGAAAGCGACCTGCTTATTCATTTCCAAAACTTGCGACATACGATACGGCAGAAGAAATTCAATTTATGAACTCAATACTTCGTATGAGAGTTATTACAAATGCTCACAAAGGCATTGTTGTTGACTTAGGCAATGAAGAACTATTTCTCAGACTAAGCCAAATAAATCAACTCAAACTTATTATTGGCTTACTTCAATCAGGTATTGATGTAACTATTGACGAATACTGTGAAGAAGCCAATGATAAAAACATACAAGAAATCAAAGATGAACTCAACAAACTAGAAGTTATTGAAAATAATAGGCAACTACAAAAAGTAGCGACACTAGAAAAGTTGATGTGGGTTCGTTATGGTAATAAAGGTAATCGTGATCCAATTCAAAAACAAAAAGAACTTGATGAGTTCAACAAACAAATACAAGCAGTCAGAAAAGAAAAGGGCTTAGTGTGATTGATAATAAGACTAGAAATCAACTTCTAAATGAACTTGAAAATTTAACTAGTGTTATGAATATTCCTATCGAAAAACAAAAAGATACGCATTGGCTATTAAATTATGCAAGCATAAATAATCCTAATCACAAAAATCTTTTAAAGATTATTAAAATTTGTAACCTATTAGAAAAAGAAATAACAACCAAAAACATCAAGGAAGGGCAATAATTATGACAAATAATCCAATAGAAGTTGGTAATTTAGCAATTGAAATCTTTATGTTTGACCACACTTTTATGTTTTCAGATGATTACAAAGTTTGGCAAAATGGAGAGATTGAGAAAAACAAATTGATTGAAAAAGCCAAAGAAATGAATTTCTCTACTGGTGACAAAATTCTAATCATTACTCTTCTCAGCAAGTTATGGAATAACAATGAGCGTTATTATAATGATGAAAAACCAAATTTTGAATCAACTAATGAAAATAGTATTCTATGGCCCCTAAAATCAAGTATGTATGAAATTGCTGGAATTACAAAAAAAGATTTATTATTTTCACCCATTCAATAGAAAGGAAAAACAGTAATGGCAGTCTGCGTTTATTGTGGCACGGAATACATAGAAGAAAGAAAAGAAGCCGGATTTGACTATTGTTTAGCAAATGCTTGTTACAAACAAGGAGTCGACAAAATAGAAAGAGAATTCAGAAAAGAATACACCCCGGCTTTATTACACAAATCTAATTATTTCTGGGTTAAAAGATCAGAATTGAGAACTCTAAATACAAGAGGGGATTTACCAAACCAATGAGTTTTAACAAAAAAATATTTGACAAAAATACCTTTGAGCACAAAGGAATTAAAATTTGGCATTGGAAAGAGTCAAGTAAAAATCCGGCAAATTATGAAAACTTTCAAGCTTATTACTTAATGAAAATGTATTTAATTAGTTATGAAATCGACAGAGAAATTAAAATTAAATTTGACAATAAATACAAGATAATTAAATATCTTGATACTGTTGCAAATAATACAGATTTCTTTGTTATAAATGGAAAGTTTGTTGGTAGTGAAGCTGATCTTGAAGTTTTAGGCAAAGAAGTTGAAATTATTGATCCAATAATTGAACAAAAAAAACGAGATAGTTGGGGAGGGTATTTAGATGAAATATAGAGAAAACTGGCAATATGCTACAACTAAAGAAGTTATTGGTATTCACGAAGTAGTAAGCCCATATGATTGGGAATTAGAAGTAGAAACAAATGAACACTTTAACCTATGGAAGAAAGAAATGAGGGATAGCAATGGATGAAGAACAAGCAGTGGAAATGTTTGATCTTGTACAACAAGCAATGTTTGCCGAACGGGCAAACACAGAAGTTGTAATGAAAATACTAAATGAGTTAGGAAGCATAGTTAAAGTATTGGCAGAGCGAGTAGAACATCTTGAACAGCAGGTTATTACAATCCATACCACTATTAGGGAGAACCAGTAATGAAAAATCATTTCAACAATTTTAAAAATACACCAGATGGTCAGTATCTTATGGTGCTAGAAAAAGAATGGCTTTTCCAAAATCAAAGAGAGAATGATGGCTATACGCCAAGACCAGTACCAGATAAATTTTTTGAATATGTATTTCTTGGTGCTATGAAAGATTATTTAAATACAGACTACAACATTACACAATACAAATGGAATGCTGCTGGTCGAGACAATGTAAAATTTATTCGCAAATGGAAATTTGCAATTCAAATGATTTATCCCTACATTGGTTCAGATGATAAAAAACTTGGAAAACATGTAATCTCATTGTATTTAGTTGGTAATGATGATGAAGTATTCCAATATCGTAGAATCTGGGAAGAATTGTAAATAGAATAGAAATGGGCTAGCCTACTCCTTTCTTGGTGAAGGGGAATATGTATGATGTTAAAAATCATATTAAGGTACAGTTATAGTATTTTATGACTATCTCTATAGGGTTTTTATGTTGTTCAGGTTGACCTATAGACGAAGACACGGGTATAAATGTTCCCTGCCCATTTCTATTGTATTAACAATAACCACAAAACAAACAAGGAGAAAGTAATGCCAACAGATTATTTAGAATTTGACACAGTTCCTTCTAGTGAGCCTTGTGTACAAATTGGTCATGAAAATTATCGAAATCTAGCAAATTTAGAAGCTGATGTATTGATTGATCAATTAAAGCGAACATATCCACAAGCATATGCTTTAGGTATTGGCTTTAAGAAGAAATATAATAACCATGATTTTGGACAATACATAAGTATCCAAGTAATTTTTAATTCAGACATAAAAGACCACGATCTTGTATATGATATTGATAAAAACTTTCCACAAAACTGGGATGAAATCTCGATATCTAAACTAGAACAATCACAAGACTATGCTCTTATGATAAGTGAGCAACCTGAACAACTAATGGAGGAGTGTTAATAATGGCACAAAAAATTATTTATAATTTAGACGAACTGCCAGCAGAACTATTGGAAAAGTTTGTTGAAAACACCTACATTGATTTAATGGAAAATGCAAAAATAATTCTAATGGATGGCCCTAAAGAAGAACATCCAGATTTTGATTGGGTTTATGAAATTGCATTTGAAAGATTTAAAAACAAGTATCAAGAGAAAGGTTTTGTTCAATGATAACAGAGTCAGAAGCTTTACAAAAAATAATGAATATAATTGCAACCCCAGGTGAAGATATGACTGATGGTGAATGCATAGATCAAGTCATTTTTATTCTTGAGGAATTGGGGATGCCAATTAAAGAAAAAATAGATGAGCAAATAAGACTAAGTAAAATTCAAACAGAACTAAATTGGAGCCAAGGAGATAAACAATGAAAGAAGCTTTAGTATTTGTAATCGGTGTAACAACAACTTTTTTATTTATGATGTCAATTAGAGACAGGAGAAGGTAATGCCATTAACATGGGATATTGGTAAAATTGAGATGTACAAAGACAACGTTCAATCTGCTTATATTGAAAGAGATGAAGGTGATGGAAAAGTATTTGATCTTGTTCCAATTACAAAAAACTTTATCTTTTGGGGTGGTGCTGTTGCTATGGGTTTTATTACAAAATCAAATGCATCAGAATACTATGGTCGATCCAAAGCAATTGAAGAAGTTGTAGGTCAAGGCTTTATGGAAAAATGGACAAAAGATGAAAATGATGAGTGGCAGGTATCTCAAAAGTATATAACTATGCAAGATGTTAAAGATCACATTGGCATCTCTACAAATCATGGAATGAGAAATCTTACAGAGTGGAGTAATAATTTTGTTAGAAATAACAAAACTGTTTCACCAGAAGCAAAAATTGTAAGAGCAATAGTTAATTACCACAAATATCAATATGAAAAATGGGAGAAACAAAATGAAAACGTTGGGTGAACTATCAACAAATGCTGAAGTAATTCAATACGTTGAGGATTTTTTATTGGCTCAAGCTTGTAAAAGTGAAAGCCGGCACAATGGATATTCTTATATATCTTATGACGATAGTGATAATGCAAACATAAGAAAGTGTGCCATTGGCTGCCTAATAAAGTATGAATATTACAATCCAGATTTTGAAGGTCAAACAGTAACTAGTCTTGATGTAATGAATGCTGTTGAGAAATCGCTTCCAAATTGGGAAATTGATATGGATCTTCTACAACAATTGCAAAGTATTCATGATAGCTTTTCAGAAGATTTATGGGAGTGGAAATTTAGCCGACTAAGGGGGCAGTATTAATATGACAAAAGTAAATGCATATCCAGCAAAATTTAGATGGTTTGATATTGATAAAGCAAACAGTACAGGTATGACTGTTTTGCACGACTGGGAACAGGTGTATAATTTTCAAAAAGAAGATTCACCTCCGGGTTCATTTACAAATAAAATCGCAACCCTTTATGTTTGGTCAGCAAGTGGTTATGATCAAAAAGAAAATCGTGCATATGGTGGAATGTTTGCCTATGCTGAAGTCTGGTGCGAAGAAGCCAATAAAGTAGAATGTGAACAATTTTTTGGTGAAACATCAGAGAGTGATGCCCTTAGATGGGCAAATGATATATCCAGTAAAATGCTATATAACAACTACACAAAATAGGAGAAATTATGAAAAAAGTATATCCAAAAGAATTGTTTGAATCTATTGCAAAAAATATCCATAATGATGTTGAAGAAATAAGAGTTCCTAAGAAAGCATCATTAATTGGTATTACAATAACATCAGATGGTACTGATTATACAACAATTAAATCAAGTCCTGATGTTTATCAATTACTTGATAGCCCTAAAGCTCTTAAGTTGGCAAAAGAAGGCAATTTTCATTTGGTTGCTTTATTGACTGCTGGTTGGGCAGCCCCAAATGATGATGTTAATATTGCGCCTTCTGAACACCCTGACAGAAAAAGAGTTGAAATGACAATGGTTGGAAATACTGCCGTTCAATATGGCTCTGTATTGTCAATTGAAGGACAAGATCAAATGTATGACTATATGACAGCAGAAGGTGCATTGTCAGAATCATTTGAGAAATTTATGGAGAATGTGTGTGAACAAGTTTAAAGAAAATGTTTCTAAATGTGCTGAGGATGCGTTAAAAAAACCAGAAGACTTTGGATACTGGGGTCCAGAAGACACATTTAAAACATGGGGTTTTTGTGGGATTGATAAGCATAGGGATTCTGAAACAATAGATATATCAAATTTCAGAGTGATCTCTTCAGACTTAATAAATCAATATCCCGAAGATTTTCGTGTAGAAACATACAAGCATTGGGCTGTTGGTAGTGTTGATAGATTACTATGCCGGATTTTAAAAGATAAAGATTTCGGAGTAGTAGAAGGTAATATTACTGATGCCTTTAAAGCCGCAATGGTATGGCAAGATAAATTACAGAAATACCCAATTGCTGATGAAAATGATTGGGCTGAGCTAGAAGCATTAGAAGGGGATTATGAGCAAGATTGAGAAAAAGATATCTAGAACATTTGTAGATACTGTCATTAGCAAAGCAGACTACAAATATGACTTATCTAACAAAATTGGTAAGTTAGTTGTTGAATATAAAAGTGGTATTCAATACCATCATAGAAAAGTTGACTATAGATCAGTAGAAGCATTTTTTAATCATAGTGAAAGATATGACTTTTCAGCCTATAATAAATACATAGCAGGCCGACACTTTGATAAGAAAGTTGTTTATACTAAAAAGTGGAAAGATGCTATTGCCGCAGAAAGAAAAAAACAATATTTAGCAAAAGCAAATGCCCGTAGAAAAAACTCAAAACAAAAAGAAAGAGAGTCAAGCAATGCCTAATTGGTGCGATAATCGTTTAACTATTCGTGGTAAGGAAAAGGATATTCTAGCGTTTAGAAAAGAAATAGAAGATAGCGCTAAAAAAAATCCAAACAAAAAACAATGTTTATTTCAAACATTTATGCCTACGCCTGAGGAAATATTAGACACAACATCTCCAAATACTGACCAAGAAAAAGAAAATTATTTTATAGAAAAATATGGAGCTGCTGATTGGTATGATTGGCAAATTCAAAATTGGGGTATCAAATGGGGTTGTAATGACCTTGATTGGGAAGATGATAAACCTTTTAAAACAACAGAAAAGGGTTTATATCAAATAAGTTTACATTACAATACTCCTTGGGGTCCGGGTGAAGAATGCCTCAAAGCAATCTTTCAAGCAAAAGAGAATTTATCATTTTTTCTTGTTTATGAAGAAGAAGGAATGGGGTTTGCAGGCAATTTATTTGTAAAAAATGGCACTACTGAAATTGAAGAACAAACTCAATCTATCGCCAAAGACATAGAAAGTGTATGGTAGCAATATGGGTCTCGATAATATTCCAAAAGTGTATGCTTGTGAAAAAGCAGGGACATCTATATTAGATCAATCTGGAAGAATTGATTGTGATAAAACTAAATCTGCCAACGGATGCCCTTGGGAAGAACAATATAATTCAGATCCAATGATATCTAAATCATCACCGACATATGGAATGTTAGGCACAAAATGTTGGTATCGCGGTAAATATGGTAATGCTCTGATTAGATTATTTGAGCATGGACAATTTGATCCATATGGTGATACAACATACTCATTCTATGGTGATGGATTTGATAATGGAGATGAGGGTATGTCTGCTGAATATTGCAGAGAAATGTCAAAATGGATGAAAGATAACACAGAAAAGTTTGCCGCAGTAGCATATTCATACGCATCAGATAAAGCAGCTTATGAATCAAATGATCCAAAAGAATTAATTAGCGATTGGATTTACGCAGCGTGGTGGCTAAGTTTTGTTGCAGAAAATTCTAACGGCTCATCAATCTGGTATTAAGGAAAACATGTACAGTAAAAAAGATATAGAAAATGCAAACGTAGAAAACAAAATCCCTGACGGTATGACCGACGAAACAGATTTTGTTAATACATTACAAGAAGTGGCTGGCTTGATTAAATCAACAGATTTTTCTACCGATTATGGTAGAACTGTTCTCGGACTTAGTTTGATCAATTTATGCTGTAATGAAAAGGGAGATATTGATACAAATAAAAGTGTTAATGTAATCATATCAATGTCATCGCACATTTCACAACTAGTCAATGCCTTGTCAAGCATAGAAGGTATAGATATTAAGAAATATTTTGAAAGCTACCAACTTAATGTTCTTAATTCATTGGTGGAAAAGCCGGTGATTCCTTACTATGAATGACAAATTGTTTATTCCAAGCGAAGAGCTTTGGCGTGATAAAGCAGCCTGCAAAGGAGTTCCTATTGATACATTTTACTTTGAGTCAGATGATGAAAATAGAAACCTAAAGAAGCAAACAGAGAAAGCTAAAGCGTTTTGCGTAGGCTGTCCTGTTGCTGAGAAATGTTTATCTTACGCCTTAGATGCAGATATTAAATTTGGAATATGGGGTGGATTTACATCTCGAGAACGGGGCTCATTGCGTAAAATGTTTAAAGCAGAAGACTCTAAAACAGTAGCTGCTAAAGTTGTAAACAAAAGTATGCATATGATCAGATACAAGCTTCAAAAAAATGAGCTCTAATGGCATATAATGTTAAATCTAAAGGCGTATCCTATACAGCAAAGTATTGGTTTGCTCGAGGGTATTCAGATTGTATAAGTAATATAGATAATCCACCCAGTATAGAATTACAAGAATACTTTTTAGAAATGTTAAAAGTAGATGTAATAGAAGAGTACAATCATGGCAAAAAAATTGCCGAACGAGATAAAATCAACCGAGGAGGCTGATATGAAAAACAAACCCAAGTCAAAACCAAAAACCAAGAAAGAGGATATAGTGAACAATAAAGTCACTTTTCAGCAACTAATAGCAAAACAGGCAAAGACGAAATTAAATGTCCCTGTTGTTCGATGGACTAAAGAAAAAGAATCCATTGGTACAAACTTTGACATTGGACACGTTTCAAAAATGTCCTCTTTGATTAAGGTTTCTGATATGTTCGTTGATTACAACTATCAGCGTGAACCACTAAAGACAAAAGTGAATCGTATTGTAAAGTCCTTTGACCCGGATTTGCTTGGCGTAATCACTTGCTCAATGCGTGAAGATAATACATTGGCAATCATTGATGGTAGCCATAGATATCACGCTCTGATTCAAATGGGAATGAAAGATGCAAATATAAATGCTCTTGTTTACTTTGGTCTATCGATTCAAGATGAAGCGCGTATTTTTACGTTAACTAATAAAGAACATACAAAACCAACTCCATCGCAAATCTTTAAAGCAGGAGTTGTTTCAGGTGATAAAACTTCAATTGAAATTAGCTCAATTGTTGATAAAGTTGGGGCCAATATACATTTTGCACCGGGTGCTAATAACATTAGGTGCGTTGGAACCTTGCGAAAAGTATACGAAAATGCAGGCGGAAATGTATTGGCTAATACATTGCAAACATTAAAGGCTGCATACCCTGACAATGTGGAAATGTATAGTGGTCAAATGATTTCAGCAGTCGCTTGTATCTATAATCGATATGGTAAAAAAGTAGATAAAGATCGATTGGTCGAGACATTAACAAAGATTGGTAGCCCATCAATAGCTATCGCACAAGCGAAGGCAATGATTAGCAGTGGAACAGTTGTTACTTACACTTCATTACCATTTCTTATTGTTAGCCGATACAATGTAAAATTGAGAGTCAGTCGTCTTACTGATTTCCCAATGAATTTGTTGGCACAACAAGTATGGAAAAACAAAGGCTGAGGAGGCTTTATGGAAGATAAAAAGACATGCCAAGATTTAATCTATGAACAGTTTAAATCTCGCAATCAATTAATCAAAGAAATGACTATGATGGTTGATGGCAGATTTGATGAACAGGTTCAAGAAGCAGTTGAGGAGTTTATTGAAAAAGTAACTACCTCATCTGGCGAAGAACCGGACGAAGAAGAAATTGAAAAATTCATTGAAGAGCAACATAAAAACTGCGAGCATACAGAAACTAGTCTAGATGAATTTCCTATAGGCGTATCCTATTCCAAGATAGTTAAAGTTCAATTTAGTTGGGGTGGGCCTGCTGATTTTATGGAAATATATGTATCAGGTTATCCTGAACAAGAATCTATTGAGAAAGTTATGTATCATTATCAAGATTGGTTTGATGGCGCGTCTATGTTAGTGCCAGAAGACTCAGAAATGTTTGAGTATGCCAGATGGTTTTATGATATGTATCCGATCGATGATATTAGTGTGTGAAACATATACTCAAGTTGATAAGCAAATACAAAAGAAACGGCGTAGTGCGATTAGCACAGGAGAAAATCATGGAAAAGATTGAAAGAACAGAAGTAGCAGGCGATACGATTTATACAACAACAAATCATCAAGGAGAAAATATCATGGAAACAAATAGTAGTATAAATGTAACAATCCCAATGAAAACAGTTATGGATGCTTTGTTAAAAGATGAAGCAGTCGTAAGTGTTATTTATGACAAAATGAAAGATGACATTGAATCACTAGTCAATAGTAGTTTAGTAGACAGCGTTGAAAGCGCTGTTGAAGATAAAATGTCCGACTATGTTATGGAAGATGATATTTGGGATAAAATTGAGGGCGATGTTGAGCAAAGAATCGCAGATTCTGAAACTTCAGGCATTGATGAGGGATGGATTCAGGAGAACCTTGAAACATATAGATCGCAAAATGCAGGGAATCAGTGCAGGCTTGGCAAAGCAGTTTGGGATGCTATTGTGTATACAGTTCGTGGAGATATTACATTGCATTGGACTGAAGTTAATAGTGGAGAAACTAACTTTTCAAGAGTAGCAGGTGTAGATACTTTTATGTCTGATCTAGTTCGACTAATCGAAATAGTATCAGAGCGAGCTACTATAAAAGTTATTGAACAGGAGAAGCAGAAGTATCTTGCAAATAGGAATGAATATCTTGAAAATCCTGTAAGTGCCTCATTGGTGGACTCGGAAACAAAGATTACTGTTTCTCAATTTCAAGAGTTTATTAACAGCCTGGATTTATTCCAAGAAACCAAAGATAGCATACTTAATAAATTCTCTACAACACGTATAAAATTTCAACAATAACAAAGGGGCATAATGTACATCAAAGTATGGAATAAATCAAATGGAGTAAACAGGCTTCATTTGCAATATCTTGGATTATCTACTAAACGAGATGATGATTCGACTATTGGTCAATTTGGTTCCGGTATTAAATACGCACCAATTTTGGCGCTTAGAAAGTATATTGATCTTGTAATCGTTGGTAAAGATGATGACGGGCAGTATGAACTAAGGTATGACACAGTTGAGATTAAAGGCATTGAGGTGATCCATTATGATTATGGAACATACAAAGTGCCATCTTCTTTTACAGTAGATGCTGGTAAACTTTCTTGGGAGAATGAATTCCAAATTTATCGAGAAGTTGTAAGCAATGCCAAAGACAGTGTTGAATCTAGAGAAGACTGGGGGGTAGATTTCGTAAGCAAAATTGAGTTTGTTGATGGACAATTTGCTGTATTTATTGAAGCTACTCCTGAAATGAAAGAGATAGCCAAAAAGCACGACTACTACTATTGCGATAATGCCAATGTTCTTCATACACATAATAATGATATTGATGTGCTTGAAAACATATACGGTAATACAGTAGTGTACAGCAAAACTGTACTTGTTCATGAAGATGAAGAAAAAAGCTTCTTTCATTACAATGTGAAATCAGCAAGGTTAAATGAAGAACGCAAACTTACAAGCTACTATAGTCTTCAATATGATCTTGGTAAAGCAATTACTTCGATAAGCAATCAAGATGTAATCAATGAAGTTTTTAGTAATATTATTGGCGTGAATCCTATTGACGAATCATCTTTGGAATTTTGGTCTTTTCCGTTTACTATTTTTGAATACGGTAAAGCCAACAAAGCTTGGCGAGAAGTGTTCGTTGATAAGTATGGTGATAAAGCCGTATTGCTAAATGATTTAGAGCATCTAATGCCTGGTGTTGAAAGGAAAGTCAAAGAGCTCGGATATATTTCTGTTGTTTGCAGATCAAATAATCTTTATCATTTGCTGAAATCGGCAAATGTAAAAACGCTCGATGAAGTTGCTGGTCAAGAACTTAGTTATGAACTTAGTTATGATTATGAAAACTATCCTAATCTTGTTCAGGCTATGAAGGTTGTAGAAAGCTATGAAAGAAACTTTGCTAATATGAAAAAACCGGTAGCTTTATTTACACCAGAATCCCCAGAGATACTTGGGTTAACTATTAATACCAAAAAGCCAACTAGTGAGAGACAAATCTTAATGGCAAAATCTCACAGTAAAACTGGGAGTGTAGAGTCATTAGTCGCTACTATAATTCATGAGTATGACCATTACACAAGTGGTATTAGTGATGGTCATCTAGAATTTAGAAATCTAGCAGATACAAGAATTGGTGAGCTGATGGTGCAAGGTTATAAACCAGATATCTTCTCTACTAAAGAAGGTAGTCGTGATATTAATATCAGTATATCCGATTTGCCTTATTTACAGGGATTGAACTTCAAGATCGAAAAATCAAACATCTTAAACGGTACAATTCTTAAAGTAGGTATTAAAAAATTCTTAGTAGAGTCAGATAAGATTGCCAACAATCTTACCGGCACTCTCGTTGCTAATGAAGATAATATATCTTTATCTATCACAAATGCATTCCATAGTCCACTAGAAGGTGATAGTGTTTCTATCAAGGAGATTAAGTGAGCGAAGAACAGGTGCTAAAATATATATTCCTACCGATTGGAGTATTATTTTTGCTAGCCGCATTTGGGCTGGCATTGATAATACCAATTTTTGTATTACTCTTCTATGTTGGCAAAGGGATATAGATGCCTAAATTTGATAACTATTATGTTGTTGAGTACCGCTTCCCAATTAAAGTAGAAGATACATCAACTGTAATTGAGGCTGTAGCAATTGCTAATAGAATTTGCGAAAGACTACATGGCTTTAAACCAGATAACTGGAATGCAAGAATATTTGAATATTCTGTTGGTGAAAAGCATCCGGGAATAGTCAAGGAATATTTCTACAATCCAAATTCCGTAACGGTGAGGGAGATAACAAAGAATATTGCTCACCATAATGAGTTGATTCAGAAAGGTGAAACGCCGGCTGATTTAATAGAATTAACAAAAGAAATGGAAGAAGAGATTGAATAGATGAAGGAGTGCGTAGCCCAACGGCAGAGGCAATTGACTTAAAATCAATCAAGTATGGGTTCGAAACCCATCGCACTCACTATGAAAAAAGTATTAATACCAACAAAAATAAAAGAAATTACAAGTTTAATTAAACAACAGGGAGGAGATATATATTCATTTAAATACGTATGTGAGTATCTGTCTAGACAAAACGAAATAACTATGCTAGAATGGTTGATCTCTAACAGAGAAATATACACATATTACGTATTGAGTGAACATAGGTAAAAAAATATGAAAGATGAAGACGAGTTCTTGTATACAGATATTGCATTGCAATTGTTTAATACATTTGCTAACGCAGATCAATTTGAGCCGGAAGAGAATAAAGAAATTCTAAATGCACTCTTTCAATCTCTAAGCAAAGATCATGGAGATAATCCATACTTTATGCCGGCCTTAATATATGCATTTATGGTGCATCTCGGTGTTGTATTTTCTGAAATAGCTAAAGCTAATGATGCAGAAATATCAGAAATAAGATCCGAATATGTCCAACATTATAACGAAAATGTAAGACAAGTGCTTTCTCGCAGTATGTCGAATAAGCCAAGTATGCACAAACAAATATCTGCCCTCCTAGACTCAGATGAAGAAATTGAAAAATACTGGGAAGAAGATATTTAACAGCCAAAGCTGGCGTATACCCTCACTCTTATAAAGTGTAGAAAGGTTAACTGGTGACATATGAGTTCAAGTCTCATCGCCAGCACTTATATTAAAACTAAATAACGGAGGTTAGTTATAGGATGAAACACAAAAAGACGTAAGTAAAGTTGTTGATTTACTGACGTTTCTTTTCTTAGAAAAGCTAATGCGTTATAACGCAAAACCTAAACTATGGAGGAAATATTATGTTTCAATCACAGCCTTATATAGCAATTATGGGCTTATTATATGGCGCTTTCACAGGCGCTGTAATTACAAAAACAGTAGTAGATGATAACTACAAAAAGCAACAGGCAATTGAAGTTGTTATTGTTGAAGAAACAACGACTACGACATCAACTATAGCATCAACTACTACATCAACATTACCTATGGCAGAAGTGCCGCAATCAACAAAGAGTAAAATCCCACAAGACAAAACGCAAAGATGTCCTGAATGGGAATCTAAATTTGTTGAGTATGGTTTGCCACCAAAGTTATTTTCATATATATCTTGGCGTGAAAGTAGGTGCAATCCTAGAGCCCACAATACTACATTGAATAAAGATGGGTCACAAGACTTAGGATTGCTACAAGTTAACTCTACTTGGATAACAGTTACAAAAAACGTCTGTGGAACATCTATTGATGGTCTTTTTAACGTAGATTGTAATCTAAAAGTGTCTAAGTATTTGTATGAAAATGGTGGCGCTGGTCACTGGTCATTATAACAACAAAAGAAAGAAGGTAAAGATATGGGTTATTATGTAAATATTGAAGATATCAAAACACCAAACGGTGTTCTGATCAAGAAAGAGTATTTTGTTGAAGCATATAACAACTTATGCTGGCTAAATACTAATCCTGATTTTGATCTAATGAAAAAAGGTGGTAGCCATGGTGGTGAATTTGATTCTAGGTCTGCTAGGCCCGATGGATTAGATTATCATCCAGCTAAATGGTATAGCTGGATGGATGCAGATTATCATTTAAAATTAAAGACATTGCATGAAGTATTAACAGCAATTGGTTTTGATATCACTGATAATGAACAGGGAATCGAAAGTGTTTGGTACAATGAAAAAAACGGTAATGAAGATATCTTTCTTACTGCGCTAGCACCTTTCATTGAGCCAGGTTCTGAAATAACTTGGATTGGTGAAGATAATATAAGATGGAAGCTCTCTTTTAAAGATGGCAAAATGTTTCACCATGCATCTAAAATTATGTATCAAAAAGAAGGAAAGTGGATTACATTAGCATCGCGTGAAAAAGTTGCCAAGCAGCAATTTGATTTATTTAATGAAATGCGAGAAAAGCTAAAAGCTTCAGAAGTAAAATAAAATCCCCCTAGAATACCACACAAATAAAAAAGTGCTGAGACGCTTTATTTGTGTGGTATTTTTTGTTTCCGTAGCTCAATTGGATAGAGCAAAACACTTCTAATGTTTAGGTTATAGGTTCGAGCCCTATCGGAAACGCTGTCAACAAAAAGGAGAAATATGAAACATATAATTATGAAGTCAAGTGGTGAATCAAGTATTTACGAAAGTGAAAATTTAGATTCACTAACATTAAATGAATGCAATAAATTAATAGGTGGATGGATTGAAGTGTATCCTCTACCAAGAGAAGAGAATACTACATTGCCGAGCAATTCTGTACTTATTATTGACGAAGAAGGTTTAATTAAAGGATTGCCAATCAATGTTTTTGCAGCTTGGAGGACAAACAGAATAATTGTTGGAGATATTGTTATTTCAAAAAGCGGTATAAAAGATGGAGAAGGAGGTGAGCTAATTGGTTTTACTGACGAAGAGTGTGAAAAAGTTATGTCGTTAATTAAAAACTTCGAAACTATGACAGGTATGGGATCTACAAATGGAAAAGAATAACTACGCAATCATATTATGGCATAACGATAAAATACTGCAAATTAGAACTCTAAATTCTGATTATCAATATGTAGTAGATCAAGTCAACTATATGAAAACAATCAAAGGCACGCAGATTACAGATTTTTCTGTAATGAAAACTGTAGGGCATTATGTGCCAACTGAAGATGAAATTAACGAATTCTAAATTAAAAACAAATAACAACCAAGAAAGAGGAAAATGAAATGACCATTACCGAAAACTTTATTACCAATGTAAAGGAAATCACAAGAGATAAAGTGATTTTAGAGAAACCTACAATCGTAGAACTTCTCCAAACATATATCAAAGCCAATACCGATCGATCAATTCATGGAGAGTCTCTGGAAGAAAAGCAGAAACCTTGGCGTGACATTGTATTGCAAAACAAAAAATATCTTTCTGTTATGGATGTCGAAGATTATAACAGAAAGAATTTTGATATGCTGATTGCGTCAATTGAACTAAATGGCAGTAGGCATTTCAATATGCAAATGTTTCTTGGCGTAGTTGAAAATTTAGAAGAACATATTGGGACGGGTGATTATGACAACAGATTGTATGGAACAGATGATACTGTTCATGGTCTAGTTCATGATATCATTGGTACATTGCACGACGCTGATTACTTACCATTTATTAACAATACAAAAACTTTCAACTGTGATACAGTTGGCTGTATTGCCGGATTTGCAACAGCAGTGGCAATGGATTGGCAAGAAGATTTGGTAAAACAGGCTGCAATTCTTTATGGTAATCAACAAGAATTGTTTGAAGCTATTGCCTGTAACTTTCTGAATATGCCAGTAAGCATGGGTAAATCAATATTTTATGCAGAAGGCAATAGTATGTGGTCTATGCTGGCGGGTCATTGGCATGACTCTAGAGATTTAAATGTCTTTAAGGATTTAGAGACAAATGACTATGTTGAAGAAGAATTCACATATCCACCAGTAGAATTGGCATCTATTAGCCATGAGATGGCCGCAAAAGTATTACAGTTAGTTAGAGATGGTTATGTACGTACAGATAGTATAAACAACATGCCGTATTTTACTTTTGAATATAACAAAATTATGAATGATATGAGAGATGCTGATAGAAAAGCTGCTGAGGATAAATAGTCTTTTATGCCATTAAAGAAAAGAACAGCAGAGCAAAAGAAGGATTCTAAGACTGAGCTTGAGTTAACAGTTCAGGCAGCAATTAATTCAAATTATAGTCTTATTATGCCAGTAGCTGATCAAACTGTAATTCATCTAAAAAATCCAGTGACAAAACTAATGTATAAATTCAAGATTAATTCGCAAGAATATTTTGAATTTCTGGATTCAATGGTTGCTTATGGTTTAACAGTAAAGCTCGATAAAGACTTTCAAGAAGTATTTCAGTATGCCCCGGCATACACAGAGTCATGGAATAAATACAAAGCAAAAAAAGAAACAACAATAGTAAACTAACAAAGAAACGGGAAAACATATGAGAAATAATGTCAACAGGATAGTAAGGACAGTTGCCAATCTTTCCCTTGCTGAAAAACAAAGTACAATTGATGAAAAAACTGAAATAAAAATGGAGAGATGGAGTGAGGCTTTAGATAAAGAAAGACTCAGACTCGATAAGTGCACATATGTAGATTACAACATTGATGGATTTTATAGTTTAATTAATTCTATTGAAACCAACGGGTTAACTAATTTTAATATGAATACTTTTATGTCAAAATTGGGAGAAGATGGATTAAGTGGTTATGATTATGTTCATGAAATAGACAGATCTTACTTAGATAACTATATTGATCCTAGCACAAACAATTTATTTAATAAAACAACTAACAAATTTAACTGTGATACAGTTGGCTGCATCTCAGGATTTGCAACAGCAGTAGCAATGAATTGGGAAGAGCCAAAGTGGTTTTCTGGTGATTCACGTGATTATTCTAAATACTTTGAAATAATTGCTTGTAGTTACTTAAATATCCCAGTTTGGGTAGGTAAAAGAATATTTTATGGTGATGAAGCCTCAGCGTGGGCCTTTGCTAAACTAAACAGCCATTTTCTAGGCAATGCTTATGATGGTCTTAAAGTAATTGAATACCCCGACGATCAATATGGTGAAGATGATTTTGAAGATATCTGGGACCAAATAACCATAGAACTTTCAAGCATTAGCTATAAAGATGCAGTTAATTTACTTACCGATATTGCTGAAGGCAAGATTTTGTTTGGACATCATTATTCTTATGGTGTAGCCTTGAATCCAGCCTTAGTGTCAGCATTAAAAACAAAAGAACAGCAGGTAGCGTAGTGAGCAATCTATCAAAAATAGAACTTCCATATACAGTATCATTTAATACCACTTACTTTGTAAATGCTATCGATGAAGAAGACGCATTGGCTATAGCATCGTTAGCAGCACTTGGTATGGATCAAAAAATAGCAATGAATGGTGAAATAGACATAAATGATGCCTCTATAGAAAATGGGCATCAATACACAATATCCAACAAAGAAAAAGGAGAATAGTATGACACAGGAAAATAACGCAGAAACTCTGCTAAAAACAGATAAAGCAATATTTTATCATGTTTGGGATAAAATGAAACAGCAAGGCAAAAAGTCACTTGATGTTTATTATGATGAAGAAACCGGTGAAGAAAGCTCTGGAGATAGTTGTAAGTATTTCGGCTGGGTACCTGAATCAGATAGTTCAGCAAGGTGTGCTCTTGGATTCATTATGAATAGTTCAGTTGCTGATGAATATGATGTTGAAGAAAAAGACGCTACTGATGATGATGTACTTGCTACAATTATCTCTTCTAATCCAGAATGGAAATTTACAACTTCATCAGCAAGACTTGTATTCCTTCTTCAAGTAATTCATGATCAATATGATGTTGATCAATGGAACACTGCATTTGAATCATATGAAAACTTTTTTAGTGAAGAGGGCGCATTTACTGCATTTATGGAAATACCTTACCAAACAGTAGAGTCAGCAAATATGGCAGAAAGTGAAATCTTTAATACGAGAGAGATTCATGTTGGAAATAAATCTGTTGTTATTGAGAGACTTCCTATCTGTAAGCTACGCGAACATATTACCAAGTCTCTCGAGAATGTTGATATTGATAAATCCGCTTATATAGTTGACATTAAAGAAGATATTAAGGAAGAAGAAGTGGTGTTGGTATGAGTGACAATGAAAAAGATCAGTTCATCTCTATCGGCAAGGCTAAAGTACTTGCCGGTAGGGGTGATATCTTTTATGTAAAAAAATGCGTAGAATGTGGTAAGAAACTTACGCCAGATGAGGCAAGTTATGGACATGATTGTGAATAATAATTGGATAACTTTAAGCTACGATGAATGGGTTGAAAAATATAAACCACATCTTCGAGAGAATGATGAAACTTATATAAAATATTACGAAACATACGGAGATGACTGGGATTATGTAAAATCTGTTCCTCAAGTAAATGTTTGGACAATGATGGATCATATGGGTGATGGTATAAATGGTCTAAACATTTTGAATGGCAGACACTTTGTAAACAGAGTAATGTACATTGTGACAGAAATTCCTTGGGTAGAAGGTGAAAGCATAAGTGTTGAAGAAGAGTATTCATGACAAAAGAAAATCCATTTAGTAATGAAGAAGAGTTGGTATCTGAATTAATACAATATCTTGAAATGCAGTATGAATACTTCTTAATGGAGGAAGATGAGATGGCGTATAAGCAATGGATAACCTGGCTAATCAAAAAACTAGAGGAGATAAAATGAAAACAGAAAACAAAGTATCGTTAGATGAAGTTATTTCTGCGTTTCGCGATATATCAGTTGCTAATGGAAAATATGCTGGTACATCTTCACCGTACACAGGCATTAGGGAATTGAATGATGAATTTGAAAGGTGTGGCGAAATAATAAGTCAAAGCCAAAAAGAATTGGCTCTTGCTACCCCAAGTGAATACAACATGGATAGCTTTGAAAAATTGGCTGATGCCATTGAGGAATCAGGTAAATATCATTTCAATATGTCAACATTCTTTTATGAAGAAAATAGAACTAGATTTGGCTATGTAAGCGACAATATCTTTAATACAAGTAATCAATCATTTAAATGTAATTCAGGTGCTTGTATTGCCGGATTTGCTAGTGCTATAGCTCTTGATTGGGATTCAACAAAAACTAGTTTTGCTGCACAAACTACTAGTAATGAACATTGGCAGCATATTGCTTGCTATTTTCTAAATATCCCATATGATGTTGGCACAAGAATATTCTATGCAGATAGTGGATCAATTTGGTCATTTCTAAAGCCCAGAATTGAATTCTTTGATAACTTAGAATGGGGTGAAGATTGTGGCTACGAAGTAGATTATGGCAATATTGATGAGTATGATTATCAAAATCTCAGCGTCAGTCTTAGCTCAATTAATTACAGACATGCAGTAAAAGCATTAAGAATGATTAAAAGAGGCGAGCTATCATTTGATAAATCATTTGATCCAATCCTAACAGATTTATGTGTAGAATATGTCAATGAATGATTGGACTGTGGGGCAGATAATTAAAGAATTGCAAACGGTTTACAAGCCGGATGAAAAAATTGTTTGCATATGGTGGGACAAAAGCCTACCGTATCTAGATAGAGAAATAACAAGGCCGGAATGGGAAAAGGTTCTAGAATTGATTAATGAAGAAGACTTCGATATACCTAACTCAATAATCTGGGATACGATAACGGTATATCTCAAAGCAATAACCGGGGAGCAGTAATGAATATCCAAAATAAAATCAATAAAATTAAAGAAGCAAAAAAGGATGCAGTAGAAGAAAGAAGATATTCAGAAGCTGATGGGAACTCAGAATATGCTTTTTGGGATGGTTATGTTAATGGTATGGATTATGCCATCTTCATTCTTGAAGAATCAGTAGCCAAGAAAAAAGCTAAGAAACAAATTAAAAAAGAAAAGAAAAATAAGAAGTAATTGTACTAATACTTTACATAAATTATCACAAGGACAAATATGATAAAACTAGAAGAGCTAGAGGAGAAATTAAATTATGTTCACTGCGTTTTTCAAGAGCTGGAAAGTGCTGGTAATAATCTTCCTATCGGGGATTATAGCCTTTGTTATAGTTATCTGGAGGAGGCTCGAGAATACATTAGATTACTTATTGAAGAAAGAAGAAGGGATAATCCAGAAGGATACACATACATTACCAAAGAAGGATATGTAACATGGGAATAGAAGAATTTGATATGCCCGGTGGTGGCAAAATTATACGATTACTAAGCCCCGAGCTGAGGAGAAAAGAAAAGTATTATACCGTCTCATTCTCAGATGATTACGCAACCCTACAAACAACAGTAGCTGCATTTGATGAAGATGAGGCGGTCGATAAGGCAATTGTCCAAGTATCAGATTATTATGATCTAAATATAACTACATGGAAATGCGATGAAGTGGAGGAAACAAATGGGTAAAGGCATGAAAAGGTTCTTGGTATCGGCATATTATTCTGACTGGATTATTGCCGGTTCTGGAGATGAAGCAATAAATGAACTTAGCCATAGAATCTCGGCGGGGAATATTAAAAGGCATGAATGGGAGATATCTTTACAGGAAGATGATGAGGTATATGAATAGAGATACATATGATATTGAAGAAGCAAAGAAGATGGATGAGTATGAAGCCAAACAAAAAGCTTTACTGGATGTCTTGAATAAAGCCATACCCAATACGTCATCCAATACGTCACCCAATAGTAAGAGACGAGAACTCAATTCTCATTATATATATATACAATAATGGTAGTACAGTGTTCCACGTGGAACATTAACAAATAAAAACAAAGGAATATGCTTAAATATAGGCATATTCCCAAAAAAATTTGTCTAAAATGGCATATAAAAATAGATAAAAATAGGCAAAAACATAGTAAAAAGTGGTAAAAAATGGGTAAAAGTGGGGATAAATGGGTAAAATGTTAGCGAAAGTGTGCAATTGTGAAATGCTCATATCTTGAGACGGTATATTAGGGCCTCTATACCCTATCTAGGAATAAAGTAAAAGGAATATACTGATAGAAACAAATAAACCCCAATTTTTCTATTGGCCTTGATACCTACCTATTTATCAACAGAACTGTCGCAGATTCTTACCGGCAATAAAGCAACTGATTAACGATTTTTAATATACAGAGAACGCCGGTTTGATTACATGCTTGTAATGATCGATTTTATAATATCGGGGTAGGTCAATGGATTGATAACCCCTTTGACATAGGAATAGATACAGCCGACTACCCAGCCATTGGCACACAAGGGTAGCCCCTAAAAAAAATTTGCCTACATCCGCATATGCAAAACTAAATACAATTTGAAACATATAGCTAAACATATAGTTATGATTAGAAATATAGATTAAAGTAAAGAAAAAAAGAAATAAAAATAAATGGGTGTACAAATAAGAATACATTCTTATTCGGACCACCCATGAAAAGGTTTAGCTTGAGAATGTGTAATAAAGATAAGTAAAGACAAATACAAAACAATTGGTGTTCAATCCTGCGCTTAGCAGGTTGAACGCCAAACAAAAAAAACGTAGGGGCTTTCGCCCCTACGCTGTGAACGGGATTGCCGTTGGTTATTTGGCTAGGCTCACCACGCACTCGCCGTCGATTGTCCACTGGATGGACACTTCGAGCGAGTGTTGGCTTGCGATTGACGTTACTCGATTGCGCATCTTATTCTTATGCGCAACGTAGTTGGCGTCGGTGGGATTGCCCTGGCCGGCTTCATAGATGAAAGCATCATCTACTATGTCGGCATCAAGTGCGAGCAATTCACTTTCCAGAATTTCATCCTGGAAAGCGTCACGCCCACGCTTGACTAGTCGGGATTGGATGTCATTCAGGTTCACTTTCATAGTGTACCTACTTTCTTTTTGTGAGTGGCATCCCGTTCACAGACACCACTCTATGTTTGTGCTAAGAAAGCGTACTAAACCTTGATTATGTCTATGCCAAGATAACGGGTGTGCAACGCTGCTAAGCGCAGGATTGCACACCCGTTAATAAAGTAATTTGAGAATAGATACTAAAATTGAGAGACATATGCATTGAGATTGCCTGGCGTTCAATCCTGCGACTAGCAGGTTGAACGCCAGCACGAATAAAGGTGCGACTGCCGTCTCCAGCAGTCGCACCAGCATTCGTATTGCGGTCTCGTTATTGACGGAACGAGACAACCATTTCGCCAGCGTCAGTCCATTGAACGCTGATTTCTACTGCGTCACCCAAGTATCGGGTGGCGAGTGACGAAACACGATTACGCCAAGCGTTTTTGTGGTTCGTGTATTCGTCCGACTTCAAGTCACCGTCAAATGTTGCGTCTTCAAACAGAAACGCATCATCGGCAATGCTTGCGTCAAGTGCGAGCAGTTCGGCTACGAGCTCGGGGTTCTCGTATGCGTCACGACCACGCTTGACTAGGCGGGTTTGGATGTCCTTCAGGTTTACCTTCATAGTTGTTATTCCTTGTTGAGTGTCACACGATACCTTCGTGCTGACGAAGACCACACTATGTTTACGCTAAGAAACCGTACTAAACCTATGAGTATGTCTATGAGAAACGCGGGCGTTCAACCTGCTAAGCGCAGGATTGTACGCCCGCATAAGCTGAGAATATGTATTAAAGAGATCCGGTAACGTGCCCTACGAGCGCTGGTGTACAATCCTGCGAATAGCAGGTTGAACACCAGCACGAATAAAGGGCGTGAGTGCCAACACCAGCACTCACGCCCAGTACCCTAGATAGTCCTACTAGGACTTGTAGGAAACTATCATTTCCCCGTCAATAGTCCACTGAATACTCAGCGACTTATCAGGGATACCACACGCCGACGCAACGGAGTTAGTACGGTTGCGCCACAAGTTCTTGTGGTTGACGTACTCCTCGCTGTCTCGGTCGCCGTCGAAAGTTGCTTCCTCAAAGAGGAAAGCGTCGCTTTCGTCGGGCGTGAGCGCCAGTAGTTCTGCGCTCAACTCAGGGTTCACGTAGGCGTCACGCCCACGCTTCACCAGCCTGCTTTGGATTTCTTTCAGGTTTACCTTTGCCATAGGTGGCTCCTTATCAGTGTCGCACGATACTTTCGTGCTGACGGATACCACTCTATGTTTATGCCAAGAAACCGTACTAAACCTTGTATTTGCCTTTACCGTGAGAGAGGGTGTGCAAGCATGCTAAGCGCAGCATCGCCCACCCTCGAAAACACAAAAAGAATCGGGGTGAGCCTTTCGGCTCACCCCGAACTTTATTGCGATTACTTATTGCTACTACCTACGCCTGCGCTCTCGCTGTAAGCGTCGTATCCTTGCTTTGGAGTTGTCGAGGTAGATGGAGTATTCCCTGCCCTCTTTGCGATACACAACGCCCCAGTCACGGAGTTTGTAGTACTTGTTCTTATCCTTATTCACCACCATTACTTTGGCGGTGGTAAGCACTTTGGTGAATAGCACGGCGGTATCGTGACTAGATACCGTCATCAGTTTCACCAGTGTTGCCTTGCGTTTGAGTTTACAAATCTCAAACGCCCTGCGGATTTGAGCCATAGCCCAGAATCCGTATTCATCTGCCAGTGTGATAGTCATTACTATCCTTATCCGCAACTATTATCCAAACAGTTGCTGTTGGTACTTACCATACTATGTTTACGCCAAGAAACCGTACTAAACCTTGTAAGCATACTTACCGTGTGAGCGGGCGTGCAAGCATGCTATGCGCAGCATCGCCCACCCGCCGCAGGGCAAAAAAAGTGGGTGGGGCTTTCGCCCCACCCGACTTCCTAGCGCCAGCTGTCCCACGACTCACCCCAGTATTCGGGGTCTTCGTATTCGGTTTCCAATCCGCCTGCCATATGAAGCCAGCAGTTTGCGTCGACACCTGAGATAAGTATCTCACGGTCGTCTTTGGATAGGAACGGCAGGGCTTCTTGGATTAGATACTCCCCGCTTTGCCATTGGGATAGCCCAACCATTGTTTGGTTGAACAATTCGTCAGGCACAGTCACGGTGTGTTTAGCACCGCAGATTGCGCACTCCTTATTGCTCGTGATTGTTGCGGACATTGCTTTCCTTCCCGCAGTTGGTATCTGACCAACTGCTGTTGATACCTACCACCTTACCTTTACGCCAAGAAACCGTACTAAACCTTGTAATAGTGTGTATCGTGTGAAAGGGTGTGCAAGCATGCTAAGCGCAGCACCGCCCACCCTCCGGATCAGTAGGCAATAAAAAGCCCCCAGACCTGTGTGGTCTGGGGGCTTGCCTTGCCAGGCGTGTTCGGGCTATTAGCCGTGAAGGGCAAATAATGTTTCTTCAGCAACATACAAGTGCGTCACTAATCCCTGGTGGTACTTGTGACATACTTTCATAATGCTGATAGAGCCTGTCGTTGTGGCTATCTTCTCAGTTGCGCTGACAAGTGCGTCAAGTTCTTCTTTGTAATCTATCACGAACTTTTCCCACAAGTTTTCGACAGTTTCATCTAGTGAAATAGGGTCGTATGGCTTCATCTTCAGCAGTTGCTTAGCAATGCTGTGAAGTACCATACGAGCTTCACTCCTTGAAAGTATCAAGGTTGTGTTCTCCTTTCTTTTATTCGTAATCCCAAGCCAGACGCTTGGCGATAAGATAATCTTATGTTTACGCCAAGAAACCGTACTAAACCTTGTAATAGTGTGTACCGTGTGAAAGGGCGTGCAAGCATGTTATGCACAGCATCGCCCGCCCTCCAAAAGACAAAAAAAGAGTGGGGCGCACACACTCAGAGGGTAAGTGTGTGCGCCCCAGTATCTCTTGTTCACCTGCGCCTCCTTGGGCTGGTGGTGGTGGGTTGGGTGTGACTATCGCTTGGTGCTACGCAACCACGCAACAGTCACGGTAAGGAGAGTTGCCGAGACTACGATAGCGTAGCCAAGGTACTCGCTCACCTGAACGGTGATGTCCATTGGTATCTCCTTTCTGAATACCACTCTATGTTTAGCCCAAGAAACCGTACTAAACCTTGTAATGGTATGTATCATCTGAAAGGGAGTGCAAGCATGCTAAGCGCAGCATCGCCCTCCCTCGAAAACACAAAAAGAAAAGGGAGGGGCTTTCGCCCCTCCCCAGTCCCCAGCAGTCTAGCGACCACTGAACATACGGCGCACATTTCGTGTGAAAGTGACACCCCTCTGATACTCTGCCCAGTCGGTAAAGATAAAGGGAAGTTTCTCAGGCTCGCTCCCGATTACCAGCACCTCGTTCTGTTGCGTGAGCGTGCCGTCTGGGTTGATGAGCCTCACGATGAGGGAGTACGCATCTAATGGAGCGTTCTCTCGCACCGAGTAGGGAAGCCACACATCGTTGCCGATGGGAACCTCGATTACATTACCGAAGTAGTACTGCATCGCATTACCTCCTTGCAACTACTTACATTTCGTTGCTGTTGATACCTACCACACTAGTATTGCATCAAGAAACCGTACTAAATCTGCATTAGACGATGCCTCACGAACACGGTTGTTCAAGCATGCTAGTCGCAGCTTGAACACCCGCATTGACCCGGGGAGACAGACAAAAACAGTAGGTGCTGAAATATGAATGTAACTCTCTAAAAATATGTACTAAAGTTTTGGGTGAGATCGGGCGGGATGAAAAAACCGCTACACATGAGAAACGCACCGAACTTGCGTCCGATGCGTCCCTCACCTATAACGGTCCCAAGCAAACGAGTTGCCATCACGAGTATAGATGGCGGGTTATAAAATAAATAATTATCTTCTTAGGGTATATAACAAAATAATTTGTTCACATAAGGTTCTAAAAAATTCGGGGTTTAATGATTTTCTCCAGATGTCGCAGACATTGTGTGTATAATGTACCCATGACCTTTGATCAGTGGCTCGAATTGGGTATAAAAAACAGTTGGTGCGGTCCTGCGGTGTGCTATACACACGATGGGCTCCCCATGACGCAGGCAGAAGACGATGAATTCAACGAAGGCAGCGATCCCTGCATGCATATTTTGCGGTTGTATGAAGATGTTGATATGAAATTAGCCGTTGAAGAGAGCCATTCACCCTCGGTGTGGCGAAATCTCCGGCGCGATCCCAGTTAACCCCGGCATTTTAGGCTCGCAAGCGCCACAAACCATCGATTATGCAATGATATTTGGGTTAGTACACATCTTTTTTCGCCACCGACTCTATGGTATCTGATTGATACCACGACGAAAGTTGATATTTAGGGCAAAACGGAAGGAATTATGCACCGGACTGCTGCCGGCGTGCAACTTAAACCCATCGAACAGCACACCTCGCCCCATTTTGGGCTCTATGGCATCTGTAAGCTCGTATTTTTCGTTAAAGAAGTATGTTGGGCCATCTGAGTCATTAATGTAATATAGAAAAACCTCGTGCGGCACCTTTCTTCCGTCTTCATAAGCCATATCCGTATGTGCAACCTGGGATTGGTAGTTATTGTACCCGGGAGATGGGAAGGTTACATTTACTTTTACCCGAAAAAGGGTGATGGGTCCAAGCCAGCTTTGTAATTTATCAAAGATCGGTCGAATAACTTTGATATGTGGGGATGAATTCTCTTCGCCATGCATGTACATAAAGTGAGTAAGCTGCTGCGGAGCGTGAACTTTGTCTTTTAGTAAACTATCTTCATTAAAGATATGAGTTGGATAGATCCGATAGGGCATTTTATTGCCACTTACGTATTCGTAAAGCTCTTTCTGCTCTTCTGAGCTAATAAAATAATTAACTACTTGCATTGTCCCGCCGATGCTGCTCTAAAACTACTTCCAAAACCACTCATTGGCTTTATCCTGATCATAAAAAGATGGACGATTTTCACCTAGTGATAGATTTGGCTTATTGTCTTGGTTATTAATACCGTAGTCATACCGGTCATCGTCTGAAGTGATCCACTTGTCTCCATCTTCTACATCCCATAGTGTTTCATTTATTAATCTATCAATTACATTCTCACCCTTCTTTGTTGTATACGAAGGATCCCATAGCTTCACTCGATTGTTTGGCTGAATAGCAAAATTACCATCTTTGCGCTGAATTACATGACCACATTTGTGCTGTCCTGGATTTACTGAATATCCGGTATCAAGTATATTGATATCGGGATTATGCCAATCCAGGGTGAACATATATTTTCCATCAACTTTTTTCCTATGGCGATTGATGTATGTCATTGACATTCCACGCATGTGCTCAAAGATTGTCACACTGATGTGGGATGAGAAGCTGTTCCATAGCACAAGGTCGTGTAGATCCACCTCAGGAGCGTCCAGGGTAGCGCAGAATGCATTTATAGGTGCCCGCCACCAAACCCCGCCATCTTCCATTAGAAAATGAAATACAGGCGCTCTGTCGGGGATAGATGCCACACCGAAGATTACGCACGGAAATTTTAATTCGTGACTATCAATCTGATTACGAAGGAAATTGCCACGGACATAGCATTCAATGGGCGGGATGGAGGCGTTTAGTTCAGGCATTGTTCTTTCGGCGTTTCTCTAGAAGCTGAAAGTCCTTTACCTTTGTTTCACCCATATAATTCCAAGCGTAGCCTTCCTTGATTAAAATTTCGTTAACCGACAATTTGCTATCATCAATAAACAGCCAGCCAAGAATTCTGCCGTACTTTTCTGTGGAGTCTGGCTTTTCTGTCTTAATTACAATATTAGAAGCACCCTTTAAAAGTTCGTTCAATTTTTCTTTGACCTCAAGACCTAGCTTTTTTTCGTGAACATCCTTGGTTCTTGATTCAGGCGTGTCAATACCAGCCAAGCGAACTCTTTGAAAAAAAGAAATATTAAACCCCAAATCGATATCAACATCAATGGTATCTCCATCAACGACCTTGTATACTTTTTTGATTCTATACTCGTACATGATAACAAATTATATCACAGTGCGCCCTGCAGGGATCGAACCTGCGACCAAAGAATTATGAGTTCTCCGCTCTAACCACTGAGCTAAAGGCGCTTGGCTGGCTAGGCAGGGCTCGAACCTACGACCGTCGGTTTTGGAGACCGATGCTCTACCAACTGAGCTACTAGCCAATACTTAACCAATTAATTTTTTAAGTGCATACTTGAGAACGCCATAGTTTGGTTTATTACTTTTTGAACTAATAAGAATATAATTTTCTTTTAATAAATTATCTATTTTGAGTCGATTTTGTTCTGAATGGTATTCGATAAGATATACAGCTGGATTGTGTTTGTATGATTCAATAATTTCAATTTCAGCACCTTCTGTATCAATTTTCATAATAAGACATGCAGGCAGATCTGATGCGTTACATATTTCCACTTCTTCACCATCTTCAGTCTGCTGATCTCCTTTAAATAAACTAGCTTCACCAATATTATTTTTTCCATAATATATTTTTTGTTTTCTATTACCCGATCCAATACCAACATTAAATAATTGAACATTAGTCATATCTGATGTATTTTTTTGCAATATTTCAAAATTTGATTTTACTGGTTCAAAGCAAACAATTTCTGCATTTGCCCAACGCGCATTTGCCCATCTTGTAAATGCCCCAATGTTTGCACCAATGTCAAATATTACTGGATTTGGTGTGTTAAATGGAACTTCATATTCTCCGGCAAAAACTTTCTGAATATGGCCTAGCATGTTTTCTGGAATGTACATAAATCTCCTTTGAGCCCGATGTAGGAATTGAACCCACGACCACCTCATTACAAGTGAGGTGCTCTACCGCTGAGCTAATCGGGCAGTCTTTTTTTTATTTTTTTTAACTTTTGTTTTTTTATTTGGCATTTTTGGAAGAGGCATCGTTGGTGATACAACCTCTGCAATTAAATCAATGACTCTTTCTGTTTGATATTCAATTGCATTTATAGTTGCTTGAACAATCTTTCTACCATGAATATCATCTTCAAATGGCTCCATGACTTGCCCTGCCGACTCTGTAATTGGAGACATATGACAATGCAATAACTCATGAACAACTGTGTTCCTTAAAATATCTGGCTTTTCTTTTCTATAGTTTTTATTTAAAGCTATAGTCGCACGATATTGACCATAAATAACATCGCACTCCCCAAGAGCATCGCTGGAGCAGGGTTTATCTTTTAGATCAATTTTCCATTCAGACAAACCCATTTTCCTTCTAAGGATTTGAACATATGAATTGATCCATGGCTCTATGTGGGGGCTTGGAGTTTTCATTAATAAGTACCGTCTATAACTTTAAAACCATTCTCTCTATCGAATACCATATATTGATATTCGATCATATCAAAAAACTTTTGAATTTCACTTAATACAACCGTCGCACTCAGTTCAGAACAGGTGTAAAGATCAAACTGTAAAAGCGCTGGAACTTGTTCATCCCACACATGAAATGCTATATGAGATGTTTCAATCATTACAACAGCCGTTGTGCCGCGATTCCCTGGCGCTTCCACATATGAAACAAAGGGCCCTTGTATAATTTTCATATTAATTTTTTCAACAAGATTCTTTAACCAGCCATGTGTTGTCTGACTATCAGTGGGTGGTTTGTGACAGTGCCCTCTAAGCAGCAGGTGTTTATGTATTGGCTTTTTCATAGTTCTCCTGGAGTGGTAACATAAATGTTCCTTCTAACCACATTAATGCAATAATGGAATATCCAATCATATCGAGAAAGGTGTCATAAATGCTTTCGTCTGAAACGGCATTGCCCATATTCTCTTTTTGTAAAATATTTTCTGCTCTTGCAATTTTATCGTGAATTCTAATTACCAAACCTGTAATTGCAAACATCGCAATGTTCTTGTGTCCGTAATCTTTTTGTTTTTTAATTACCGTATCAATAACATTTAATATATCAATATCTTTATTAAGATAATTTTTAATAGAATTGATTGCATTAAAAGATATTGCAATCCATAAATCTTTATGGTTATTAAGAACCCTTGTATCATCTATTTCAACTTTGTCGAGATATAAGTCAGATTTGATATAATAGTCAATTACTGATCTTAGATTTTCAATTTCAGACCTACCGTTTTGTACATAAATCAAATGTTTATTAAAATGTCTTTTTGAATAAAAACCGTACATCTTCCAAATATATTCTGCAGCATCTTTTGCTGCATGCTCCCAGACGATGGATCTTTTAGTTGCGTAAATAGGAATAACTGGAATACCTAAAGACACATCGCCTGGGAACAACATATCAGCCTTCCTTGGCTCTTTCCGCTTCAGGGTTTAAAATTTCAAACTGCCCTCTACCGGTTTTTTTGAAGAACTGCCTGTTGGCATTATAGAAGTTATAAAAGGTCGGTAGAGAGATTTTTACTTCTTCCGAAAGTTTTGCCGGAGTAACAATCTGACCAACGTTTTGTTTTAGATAACTTGCAATAATTTCTTTTTTGGAACGAGTCTTATTCACTTTTGAACCTCCTTTCTGTTTAAATCCAAACATAGACGCAGCCTGTTTGGCTAAATCGGGGCTTATGCCATAATAAGAAACTGTCTTGGACACGTCCCAGTTTTTATGGTGTCCATAAAATACGCAAGCACCGGCTCTCTCCATTCCGGGGATGGACAGGTCAAGCTTTGCCATATAAACGTCATAAAGAGATTCCATTTCTTTAAATGAGATTTTATACGAGTTCTCTTCTTCGGGGGTGTTGAGTTCTGCTGTCATAGTAGATATGCTAGCACATTTTATAAATGCTATTTATAAATACCGAAACAATTTAAAAAAACAACCAGCCCCCACACCGCAAATAACTTCTCAGAATACTTGCAGCCAAGAGCTGGTTGTTAAAATTTATTTTTTCTTAATCTTAACCTTTGATGGCTCTAGGTGACCTAGGGCAATGTGAGAGTCAAGTTTTTCTTCAACATGATCAATCTTGACTTCAACATGATGAACATCTTTGTGAAGATCAATAAGCTTTTCCATTACACTACCGTGATCTGCTTTATTCTCTTCCCTGCCCTTTTGAACCAAGACAGCAAGAAGTCCACCAATTGCAGTAATGACTGCTACAATTACGGCTTCCACTTACTTAGCCATTAAAAATTCGGCAATCACGTTTGTATCAATATCAAGCTTTCCATGCTTTTCTTCAAATGAAGAAAGAGCAGCAACCAGATCTTCTTTCTTGACCTGCTCGGCTTTCCCTGGACCATCAACATCATCTGCCGCCGGAGCGCCCGTCGATGGTTGAGAAACAGTGCCAGTATCAGAGCCGGCTATCGACTGCGTGGTTTCTGTAAGCATATAGGTTACATCCTTCACTGCCTTCGAAAGAACATCAACCTGCTCTTGGTGGTAGGCTGCTGCAGCGAGAGCCTCCTTAAGCAAAAACTGGTGCTTTAAAATCATTTTTTCAGCATTGTCTACTGGAATTTTAATTGTATTCATAGGAACCTCCTGGGTATCTATATATTGTAGCAGAAGTATTGTATTTAATCATTCTCCTGCATTTCGCTTTCTTCCATTTCATATTCTTCATCTTTTACAACACCGTCTGGTATTATTGCAAAACGACACTTGCCTTCCGGCTCGACTGCCCGTGCTATAATTTTACAAACACCATTGCCTTCATATAATACACAATTGGCACATTTTACGCCAATATCCGCAACGTTGTTTTCCCTTGGTGAATCATAACCGGCCCAGACTCCGGTTTCATCCTCATTAAATTTACCGTAATGTGTAGTTAATGCGACTAGCATGTCTGCGAGCATAGCTTCTTGATGCTCAAGATCTTCGGCAATTTTATTAACACTTTCAAGACTCTTAGAAACAACTCGATAGCCACCACCGCGTCTTTTGTATTCTCTAACCAACCATGCATTTGCATATGCCGATGGATATACATCAAACTTTGCTTTAGCAGCAGCCTTTACTCTAGCATACAGTGAGGGGTTTGTTGGAACATTTCTTTTTTCCATTTTTTCTGTTGAGACATTGATTGGCTTTTTATCCTCCCTGCGCTGGGTGGACTCAGCTCTCCTTTTTCTACGAACTGCCGATCTCCGTTGCGATTCTGACATTCTTGCGGCCCTTGCAGCCGGAACACACTTGGGATACTTACCGCTGCTTGCATCGTTTCTTCCACATGGCTCATATCCACCACCGGCTTTTGGTCTTGAGATATCCACCCATCTTTCGTTAAACCATGTAGTAAGATTTTTTTTAACCTCTTCTGGAAAAACCAGCACCTTCTTCTTTTTCTTTCTTGACCCCGAGTAGCCTTGTTGAGGATTCTTTATACCGGACCCCATTGACCCAGTAGTAACTTCACCTTCTTTTTCCATGTATCCAGCAGCAGCCATTGCAGCACCTTGAGCCTCAGCTTGCCTTCTTGCTTCACTTTTTGAAGAGTCATCTCCATCTGTATATGTATAGCACTTACCGCTATCACCATATTTAAAACCTGGCTTACCGTTGGATGAGCAGGGACCTACTGGCATGATTACTCTATTCTACCACTACTTGTAGTAGCTAACCAAATCATCTTGCTCCCACCTATAGACGGGCATACTAACATCATGAAATGCTGCATATGCATCATCTGATGAGTAATAGATTCTGGCATACGCTTTCCTTACGTTTTCATCATACACCGGGCAGCTTGGGTTAGGGTCTAAATACAAGGCTTTGTATTGATACTTGTCCGTTGTTAAGTGAATGGCTTGAACCACTGTAAGTCTCTTCATACAAAAAGGACAAACTTTTTCTGGATAGGGGAAGTCCTTAATAGCACCGCCAAGTATATGCCCATGATTAATTAAGTTTGCGTATTTATTTATCATCATCGTCCTCATGTTTTAATATAAAATCAATAATTTGATCAACAGACTTCTTTGCTATCTCAACCCCGTCCATTAAGCAATTCATTTCTTCCAGGGACATCGGATACTCATCCTCTGGGCTTTGAATAAAGAAGGCCGGGACATAAGAACCCCGCCACGGAACAGCCTTGATTATTATTGAAAGACTCTCAATATCCTCTAAATTTTTATCACCGTCATAAGGTATGATTTTCATCGCAATCTATTCCGCTTTCAGTAACTACTGTAATGTTCTGGTAAGATACTAACATATTTCTTAAAACTTTTTTTAACAGGCTGCGATCAAAATTTTTAGTTTTACCAAATATCATGCAAACTTCGTAATTTTCAATTTCATTTGTAAAAAACATTTTATAGTGTTTATCTTTAATAATATTTGCCGTCTTATTTAAGGTAACTTTAATCCATAATTTTACAAATCTAGAAGTAGTAGCTGGGCAGATATATATATAAACATCTGATTGTTTTAATTGTTTTAAGAATGAAGTTATATACTGATACGGGTGTGCTGTGTCACTTAATACTAGTACTTTCTTATTATGTAAGTAAGAATAGTCAATACTGTCTGGGGGGTACATTACTCTTTGTTTGTTGAGCGATATCTGTGCAAGATAACAAACATGCTGGAGATGAATGATAGTATCAAAGCTGCGCCCCAGCCAGTATCATGATCCCATCCCCAACTCACAGCTGTCTTGAACAAGAATGCGTTGAGCAAAACGTAAATAAGGTAAACGAGAATATTTGTTGCCATGGAAACATTATACACGAAAATCTCCGCTCAAATTTCTCTAAAAATTTTTTTTTCAAGACGGTTTCTCAGAAAAAAATGTGCTATGCTACGCATGCGGGCATGCGAAGCAGTCTAAGTATACTTATATACATTTATATACTTATATACTAAGCATACTAAGCATACCTCGATAAGAAGAACGGTGGTATAATTCCTTTATGAAAATCATAGGCATAGTTGAGTCAGATGATTACAGCGGCGCTGCGATAGTAGACACCGGGTATATTTCAATAATTCAAGCAAATGATTGCTGGTTTGCCGCCTCAAGATGTATGTTTAGTCACATGCCAGTAACTTGTGAAATTTCTAAGGATGAAGCTCAAAAGTTTGTAGATAGTGGTGTAAAGTGTCTCAGTCTAGATGACGAGATTAATCCACCAAAGAAAACTGCAAAATCAAAAAAACCCAGAAAGTAGCTTCACATGAGAAAAATTAGTTGGTTCACCCCAGGCTCTGTTGACATCTCCGGAACTCGCTGGTACAGCCCAGGCTACCCAGTCGCTGCAGTCGCAACCATTAATGCTTTAAAAGAAAAAGATGTAGCTGTATTTTATAATAAAAATGAAATACCATATCATGTAAATTTTTGTTTACCGTATTATTATCAATATCAAAATGTTTATAAAGTTGGCTACACTCCTTGGGAGTCAACAAAGATACCCAAGGGCTGGGCCGAGCACATGAAGCAATGCGATGAGATATGGGCTACTTCTAATTTTGTTAAAAGTGTATATGAGAAAAACAATGTTCATCATGATATACATGTGATACCTCACGGTATATCGAGTGATTTTTCTATCCTGGATAGAGAGGTTACAGATACATTTAATTTCTTACATGTTGGCGGAGACTCAAAAAGAAAAAATGCTCAGATGGTTGTTGATGCATTTCTCGAGCTGTATGATGGCGATGAGCAGTACAGGCTGTATCTAAAATATAATAACTTCTGTTTTGCAGAAATATATTTTAATGGCAAGCTTCTTCCTGCCACAGTTCATCCACAAATTATTGGCGTACCAGGTTCATTGGATGTTGAAGACCTAGTACGTCTTTATCACAATTGTCATTGCATGGTTTATCCAACAAGCGGTGAAGGCTTTGGCATGATTCCATTTGAAGCGATATGTACAGGAATGCCAACTATTGTGACAAATGAAACAGGCTGTAAAGATTTTGCGCACTATTCGATTCCGCTAGATGCAGAGTTTGTTGTAGCCGACTGGAATAATAAACAGTTTGACGAAGACACTGGCATGTGGGCTTCACCAGATTTTGAACAACTAATTGACTTAATGAAATCCGTTGTTAGCGAATACGATGAGTTTAAAAAGTATACAATAAAATCGGCAAAAATATTGCACGCGGAGCAGTCTTGGTCGGCGGTCGCTGATAAGATAGTTGATCGCATCAAATATTACGAGCAACTAATATAGACCTTAGTATTTTTGATTGCTAGCTGTATTCTAATAAAGTATTATTAATAGTCCCACTTTCTAGGAGGTATAAAATGTCATTACTATCATCTAATTTTTTGTCTAAATACACAGGTGCTACACCACCATGGGGTTTTGGAGGAATGGGGGAGGTTGTCTACCTTCGAACCTACAGCAGGAAAATTGAAGGAGCCGGTAGATCCGAAACGTGGATTGAAACCATAAAAAGAATTGTTGATGGTGCAGTTGATATTGGTGTTGATTTTACACAAGAAGAAGCCGAACATCTTTTTGATCACATGTTTAATTTGCGCTGCACAGTTGCCGGCAGGGCTTTGTGGCAACTTGGCACTCCACTTGTTTCAAAGTTTTCTGGCACATCTTTAAATAATTGTTTTTTTACAAACATTGAGAAGATTGAGGATTTCGAATTAGTCTTTGATTACCTAATGCTGGGTGGTGGAGTTGGTTTCTCTGTGGAGAGATCTAAGATTCACGATTTGCCAAAAGTAAAGGAAGTCAAACATGTTATTGCCGAAAGAAGTGGAGATGCCGACTTCATTGTTCCAGATTCCCGCCAGGGGTGGAGGGAACTGCTTCATAAAGTTTTAGAATCATACTTTATTACTGGTAAAAGCTTTACGTATTCAACAATACTTATTCGTGAGTTTGGTGCTCCCTTAAAAACATTTGGTGGAACTGCGTCGGGCCCCGGTGCTCTTGTTGAGGGCATCGAGGATATTTGTAAAGTTTTAAACAATCGTATTGGCAAAAAACTTCGCTCTATTGATGTGTTAGATATTTGCAATATCATTGGTAAAATTGTTGTGTCTGGCTCCTCTCGCCGCTCGGCGCAAATTGCTATTGGCGACCCAGATGATATTTTATTTCTTCGTGCAAAAAACTGGTCTTCTGGCTCGGTTCCCGCATGGAGAGCAAACAGCAACAACTCCATTTACGCAGACGCATACCATGAAATTCTTCCGGAGCTATGGAAGGGGTATGATGGCTCTGGCGAGCCCTATGGTCTTGTAAACAGAAAGTTGGCAAGAACGGTTGGCAGGCTCGGGGAGCACTCCCAAGACAACTCTGTTGAGGGATTTAATCCCTGTGCAGAAATTGCATTAGCTGATGGTGAATCGTGCAATCTTTCTACCATCTTTTTACCAAATGTTTCCTCAATAGAACAGCTTAAAGAAATTTCTATTTTGCTTTATAAGGTGCAAAAACAAGTTACTCGTTTATCATATCCATATGAAAAAACAAATAAAATCGTTCACAAAAATGCTCGACTGGGACAATCAATTACAGGAATACTCCAATGTGATGAAAGCAAGATATCCTGGCTATCTGAGGTTTACAATAACTTGAAGAAGTTTGATAAGCAGTATAGTAAGCAAAAAGGCTGGAGTCCTTCGGTTAGGTTAACAACGGTCCAGCCATCTGGCACGCTGTCGTTGCTTCCGGGAGTTACCCCGGGAATTCATCCGGCCTTTGCTGCGTATTATACAAGAAGAGTTCGGTTTGGTTCATCCGACCCTCTTGTTGATTCATGTCGTAAACGCGGCTACAAAGTTGTTTGGGATGTGGGGCTTGATGGGCGAGAAGATCATACTCGATATGTTGTTGAGTTTCCATGCAAGTCACCAGAAGGTTCTGTGCTTGCAAAAAATATGACAGCAATCGAGCAGCTTGAGTGGGTTAAGAAAATGCAAACTGTTTGGGCAGACAATGCTGTTTCAGTAACCGTATACTACAGAAAAGAAGAATTACTAGATATTAAAAAATGGCTCGAGGAGAACTATGATAACTCAGTTAAGTCAGTTTCCTTCCTCCTGCACAGCGATCACAACTTCCCGCTGCCTCCTTACGAAGAGATATCTGAAGAGGAATACAACAAGACAATCGAAAAAATTGATTTCTCTGTACCCCTCCAACAAAATGTTGGTAACTACGAAATACTGATTGATGACTGCGCAACTGGCGCTTGTCCGGTAAAATGACCCAAGCAGTGCGTGGTATTCAGAGAGACTGGGTTAAGTTGTACCTATATTCTTCATTTTTGTACTTTTTTTAACGAAAGTGGTGTACAATATATTCAATGAGTCACGAATCTATTAAAAACAGTCGCCTATGGGTTCCGCCAAGAACCTATGGGGTTTGTATCTGGATTATGCCAGACGGAACACCCCTGTCGGATGGTGATGGTGTGCTGTCTGCAGAAGGCTTTGTTGGCGACAAGAGTATTGAGAAAAGAGTTGCCCAAGCAGCCAAGTATTGGACCGGTAGTGAAGAAGGCCGGGTGTCTTGGGTCCACGGCGCTAGGAAGATTAGTGGTAGTGAAAGAGATGATCAGGTTGAGCGGCTAAAGGATGGATTGATTCCCGACCCGTATGAAGATTTATTTGATAATTTAAAGAGGTAGTATGGGAAAGCAAATGGTTCATGTTGAAGACACTGATGCTGATACTGAGATAGAGGATGTCTCCTATATAGGCTTTGAGTCTACGCCGGTAATAGATGATCCGTTTTTAAAAATTAGTTTTAATTCGCTGTCTCCAAAGATGAAAAGAAAAGCCAATAAACTTTCTAAAAAATTTGTTGGCATTGATGGCGTTGGAACAAAGTACATTGATCCAGAAACGCTGGATGGATACTCACTATACGATATTGTCAACCCTCCGTATGACTTAGACAACCTGTCTAGTCTTTTTGATTCTAGTGCAATCCATAACGCTTCAGTAACTGCAAGAGTTATGAATACCGTTGGTCTTGGTTTTGAGTTTAAAGAAACACTAAAGGCTAGAAGAAGAATAGAGAAAGCAACTGATAATGAAGAAAAACTATACAGAGTGAGAAAAGAATTGCAAGATGAAAAAGAAAGACTAGAAGAGGTTTTTGAAAATTTAAATATTGAAGAAACTTTTATTGAAACAATGATAAAAGTTTGGCAAGATGTTTTAACAATTGGCAATGGGTATCTTGAAATCGGAAGAAACAATTCTGGTCAAATCGGATACATTGGGCACATTCCTGGAACACTTGTTAGGGTAAGGAGAAAAAGAGATGGATTCGTTCAAATCGCAAGAAGCAACAAAATCACAGCAGTTTTTTTTAGAAACTACGGCGACAAAGAAACCCAGGATCCGATCAACTCAGACCCAAGACCGAATGAGGTTATTCATTTTAAGACTTACTCTCCTAAGAACACATATTACGGTATTCCGCCTGCAGTCTCTGCTGCGTCTGCAATTGTTGGCGACAAGTTTGCGAAAGAATATAATATTGACTATTTTGAAAATAAAGCTATTCCTCGGTATGCTATAATTCTAAAAGGTGCAAAACTAAGTAATAAATCAAAACAAGAATTAATTAATTATTTTAGAAAGGAAGTCAAGGGACGCAATCACGGTACTCTTGTTATTCCAATTCCCGCATCCATTGGCGCTGATAGCGACATTCGTTTTGAAAAATTAGAAGCCGGTATACAGGATGCATCGTTTGATAAGTATCGTAAATCTAATAGAGATGAAATTCTTGTTGCAAATAGAGTGCCGGCCCCAAAGGTTGGAGTGTACGATAATGCCAACCTGGCTGTTTCAAGAGATGCTGATAAAACATTTAAAATGCAAGTGGTTGCGCCAGATCAATCAGTAATCGAAAAAAGAATAAATAGAGTTATGATGGAGTTTAGTGATCTATTTGTTCTTAAGTTCAGGAGCGTAGACCTTGTTGATGAAGATATTCAGTCTAGGATTAACGACAGATATCTTAGAACTGAAGTTATTACTCCAAATGAAGTTAGGTCAACGCTTGGATTGCCAGAGAGATCGGATGGGGACGCCCCTTTGCCGTTCCCCACTAAGAGAGATAAAGAGGGGCCGGGCGCTCCGTTTGGAAATTCTAATAATGATATAATTGCTCCAAGAAACGCAGCGGCGGATTCCGAGGGGCAATCCACTGACCCAAGGCAGTCTGGAGACCAGGCTGAACGGGGAGAAAATCAAGACAACTTAGGAGGTAGTCAATGAGTAACGCAATGGGTATTGTTTATTCGAGTACGGGGGTGGATAGCACGGCAAATACCGTGTCCTTAAATAACCACACCGCCAGTATTTACTTTCATAATACAAATGAAAGCACAGATGCTGTGGTGAAGTTAAATGGGGGGCCCCACCAGGTCCTGATTCCAGCAAATAAGAATTATGTTGAAATCCCCGGGGATTATACAAGGTTTCAGATTGTTACGGCAAATGTTGTCGTAGCAGTCTATGCCATAGGATAATTTGCTGTATAATAGATTGTTGATTAAACTAAAATTAAACTATGACCACATTTAACCTATCCTTCCCAATTGATATGATCAAGAAAGAAGAGAGAATAGTTTCGGGAATTGCAACTGCTGACAATATTGATAAAGTCGGTGACATTGTTGATTTCGAAGCATCCCTATCTGCTTTTAAGAGCTGGCAAGGCAACATTCGCGAAATGCACGCACCGATTGCCGTTGGTAAGGCAATTAGCTATAAGCCAATTAAGATTAGAGGCGTAGAGGGTGAGGAATATAATGCCATTCAAGTCGAAGCCTACATTTCAAAAGGTGCAGAAAATACATGGCAAAAAATTCTTGACGGAACGCTTCGTGCATTTTCAATTGGCGGAAAGATTGTAAGAAAAGAAATGGTGCAAAATAAAGTTCATAACGGAAGACCTGTGCATATTATTAAACAGTATGATCTTGGCGAGCTAAGTTTAGTTGATAACCCAGCTAACGCAATTGCTACAATTGATCTTGTTAAAAAAGCAGACGATGGTGCGCTCGATTATATTCTTGGCACCGATGGTGGGATTGAAAAGAAACAGCCAATCAAAGACCCCAAGGGTGGTTTAACAGCGGCAGGCAGGCGTTACTTTAATCAAAAAGAAGGGGCTAATCTTAAACCGGGTGTCAAGGGTGCTGCCGACACTCCGGAGAAAATGCGCCGCAAGGGTTCTTTCCTTACAAGATTTTTTACTAATCCATCTGGCCCTATGAAGAAGCCGAATGGCGAACCAACTCGCCTCGCCCTCTCTGCTACGGCATGGGGGGAGCCGGTCCCGCAGAACGGAGCGGACGCAGCACGGCTCGCCGCCAAGGGTAGAAGATTGCTGGAAAGGTATCAAAATTCAAAGAAAAAAACTAATAAATCTTTTGATGTTAATGAAGTAAATAGTGAAGAGGCTCTGATTGATACATTGTTAATGTTGGAGACTGAAAATGTCGACTATAGATCGGAAGATCTTTTAGACTTCCTTTTGGACAGCGTATACAACGAGCTTCCAGAAGTTTCGGAGGTGGATATGATTGACGAAAAGCTGTTGCTCAATGATGAAAATTATGGTATAGTGATACCTATGGATAATTCTATTGACAAAGAATCCGAAAAACTATCACTAGTTAAAAAGTTTGTTTCCTGGTTAACAGATCAGCCAGGAGATAATTCACTTGAAAAAAGTGAGCAGGCTGAAGCTTCAATCGAAGCCGAAGTGAAAAATGATCAGATGGAGGAAGAAATGGATATAGAGATTCTGAAAGAAGCTCTTGGTTCCGTCATCGATCAAAAGCTTAATGACTTTGCTACTTCGCTTAAGGCTGAAGTTCAGGCAGACGTCTCAGCTAAGATTGATGAAGTAACTAAGAATTTTGAAACCCAGAAAGAAGAGATTTCTCAAAAGTTGGAATCAACAGAGAAGTCTCTCGAAGAGCAAACAGCAAGAGTTGAGGAATTCGCTCAAGCTGGAGCAGTTAAGAAGAGTGTTGATCCGGAAGATGACGATCAGGTAGAGGCTTTAGTCAAGTCTGAACCCGAGAAGCCTTTTTGGGACAACATCTATTTGGACCAGGGAATAATTAAATCCTTGGGCTATAAGTCATAAGTTAAGGAGGCAAAATTACTATGGCAACACAAGAAGAAATTTTATCTAAAGCTAATGAAGTTACCAGCAGCGTAGTCAACGCGGGTAGCGGTGGATTGCTCAAGCCTGAGCAATCAAATCGTTTCCTTGATTATGTGATCGATCAGTCCGTTCTCATGAAGAACGCTCGCGTTGTTCGCATGCGCACACCGCAAATCGAAATTGATAAGCTGGCAATTGGTACTCGCTTGATGCGTAAGGCAACTGAAGCAACAAACGATGGCTCAAATGCGGCTGTTACTTTCTCAAAGGTAACGCTCACATCAGTTAAACTGCGTTTGGACTGGGAGCTCAGCACTGAGTCTCTCGAGGACAACATTGAAGGTGCTTCGCTCGAAGATCACTTGGCTCAAGTAATGGCTCGTCAAACAGCTAATGACCTTGATGACTTGTTGATTAGCGGCAACACATCTTCAAACAATACATTGCTCAAGGCGCTTGATGGTTTCACCAAACTAGCCCTTGCTGGTGCAACAGTTGTTGATGAAGGCGGCAACAATGTTAGCCGTGCAACATTTGACAGAGTTCTGCGCAACATGCCGAACAAGTACCTGCAGAAGCGCAATGAGTTGCGATTCTACACTGGTCCCGGCGTGGTTCAGGACGTCTCGTTCAGCTTGCAGAATCCAAACTCGGCAACAGCCGCAACAGCAGGCGCTCCGGCACCTGGTTCTACATTTGGTGAACAGGCATTCATGAATGGTGCTATCCGTGCAAACGGTGGTCCTGGTGTAACTGGTCTTGCCCCTTATGGCATTCCACTGGTGGAGATCCCGCTCCTTCCAGAGACTATCTCCGGTGACTACTCGGGTGCAGCTGGCAACCATGGTTATGTTGAATTGACATTCCCCAACAACAAAGTTGTGGGTCTGCACAGAGACATCACCGTCTACCGTCAGTTCCAGCCAAAGACAGACACAATTCAGTACACACAGTTTATGCGTGTTGCGAACCAAATCGAGCATGTCGAGCCGTTCGTTATCGCCAAAAACGTGAAACTGCGCACACTGTAATATCGTAGTGCTAGTTGTGAGGCGGGGGGAGAATTATACCCCCCGCCTCACTAGTATGTGCGATAAAATTGTCCATAGGATACGATTGATTTATTTATCAATACATGATAGGATTGGTGTATGACTGAAATACAAAATATTGTAACATCTAAAGATGTAAACTCAAAAACAACAAAGCCAAAAAAAGCAACTAAAGAACACAAGGCCGCAGATCCTATTGTGAAAAATGGAAAGCTTTTAATTTATTTTGAAAGCGGGGTTGCATACCACACTCCCTCGGGCTTTAAGTTTAGCAAAGAAGAAAATCGAATGGCAGAAATAGATGCGGAAGAAGCAGCACGGCTTCTTAAACTTCCTAACTTCAGAATGCCTAGTGACGAAGAAAAGGAATTCTACTATAATAAATTGGAGGCGTAAATGGCTGGCAATCTTTCTAACTATCTTGAAAACAAATTAATAGATCACTTTCTTGGCACTACGTCATTTACAATGCCCGCTGCTGTTTATGTTGGGCTGTACACGGTAGCTCCGGATGATACCGGTGGTGGAACGCAAGTTACTGGTGGCTCATATGCTAGACAGTCAGCAGCATTTACTGCTTCTGCAAGCGGCGCTACATCCAATAGCGCCAACATTGACTTTGCAGGGATGCCTGCCGCAACGGTCGTTGCGATTGGGATATTTGATGCCTCTACTGCCGGAAACCTTTTGTTGTGGGGAACGCTAACAGCAAATAAAACAACGGATGCTGGGGATACCTTAAGAATTGCCACAGGCGATCTTGACATCAGTATTGACTAAGGAGAACCCATGTTAAGAAGAGAATTTAGTGGCAGTGTACTAAGAACAGCATTGTCCTCTTCAATCAACAACTCTGTAACATCTATATCGGTTGTTGATGGCTCCACCTTTCCTTCCGGCTCAAACCCTTTTGTAATTGTAATTGATAGAGGGACTGCTGCTGAAGAAAAAATTCTTGTTTCTTCTAGATCTACAAACACATTTACTATTTCAACTCGAGGGTTTGACGGCTCTACAGCCAACTCGCACAGCTCTGGTGCTTTTGTTGATCATGTGCTTGATGCGACAGTAATTCAGGATATGAATACAACAACTTATGATAATGAAGTTTTAGTTTGGATGGGGGTTTAAGTGGCTAATTTAACACCAAAAAGTCTTTATATTGGCTGCGATGTTGGAGGCGGTACGAATGTATATACTGTGCCAAACATTGCTGGGAACTACGCAATAATTAAAAACATTAACCTATGCAACACCACAGCGTCAAATGCTGTGTGTAGCATTCACTTGCTTGTGAATGGAGCGGCTGCTTCTAATTCAAATAAAATCATAAGTAACGCAACTATTAATTTAAATAACGTTGTTTTTTACAATACATCTATAGTGGTGCCCGCCAATAGCAGCATACACATAACGCAAGTAACAGCTAATGCTGTAACATTTGCAATTAGCGGAGTAGAATATGCCTAATCTTATTGATAGTATAATTCTTAGCACAACGCCCACACTTGATGACATTGGAGATGTAACTATAACAAGCATCTCATCAGGTCAGTTCCTCAAGTGGAACGGTACAGCATGGGTTAATGATGCAATTGACCTAGGAACAGACACAACTGGTAATTATGTCTCTGGTGTAACTGCAGGTTCGGGGATTACAGTTACTCACACTCCCAGTGAGGGATCAAGTCCAACAATTGCAGTAACTGCTAATACTTTTGAAGTTTTTGGAAGTATTAGTACCCACGCAGCAATCACTGCAAATGTTCACGGCATTGCCGACACCTCAATTCTAGTCACGACCACTGGCACGCAAACGCTCACAAACAAAACAATCACATCGCCCTCGGGTTTGGTAAAAGGTGATGTCGGTTTAGGAAACGTTGATAACACGGCAGACACAGCAAAGCCAGTTTCTACTGCTCAACAAACTGCCCTAGACCTCAAAGCGAACCTTGCCTCGCCAACATTTACGGGAACTCCAACGCTTCCAACTGGTACCATCGCTACCACACAAACCGCTGGTAATAACAGTACGGCAGTTGCGACCACGGCTTTTGTTACCACTGCGGTTGCCAACCTTGTTGACTCTGCACCTGCAGCACTCAACACTCTTGATGAATTGGCTGCTGCGTTGGGTGATGATCCTAGCTTCGCTACCACAATAGCAACTTCTATTGGGCTAAAGGCACCACTTGCTTCACCAACGTTTACTGGCACTGTAACTCTCCCCGCCAACACGGTGACTAGCGGAATGATTGCTGATGGCGCAATCGTTGATGCAGATATAAACGCTAACGCGGCGATTACTTTAAGCAAGTTGGCAACAAGCACAGCAGGAAATATTATTGTTTACAACTCTTCTGGCGTGCCAACTTCTGTAGCAGAAACAGGCGATGTGACCATATCCGATTCAGGTGTCACATCAATCGCCTCTGGAGTAATCGTAAACGCAGACGTAAGTGCTAATGCGGCAATAGACTTAACAAAACTTGCTGATATATCAACCAATGCCCAAGTCGGTAACTATACTCTGGTTCTTGCAGATAAAAATAAAATTGTAGAAATGAATGTGGGATCAGCAAACAATCTTACGGTGCCTCTTAATAGCTCGGTAGAATTCCCGGTTGGTTCACAAATCAACATTCTGCAAGTTGGCGTAGGTCAGACCACAATTGTTGCAACTGCTGGAGTAACAATAAACAGCACTCCAGGGCTTAAAATGAGAGCACAGTTCTCTTACGCAACTCTCATTAAACGTGCAACCAATACTTGGGTGCTCGTCGGGGATATTTCGGCTTAATTATGGCTGGCGGTGTCAATCCAAAAGACTCTGGTGGGAAAAAGCCAAGTGCGCCAACTATTGGAACTGCAACCGCTGGTAATGCTCAAGCCACTGTAACATTTACAGCATCGACATATCTTGGCAAGTCGGGGACTGTTACTTATCGCGTTACATCCAATCCAAGCTCGATTACGGCTACCGGGGCTAGTTCGCCAATAGTTATTACAGGGTTAGCTAATGGGACAGCCTACGTCTTTACAGTTGCGGCAGAAACACCAAGCGGAGTTAGTTCGGATTCATCTGGTGCAACTGGTGCAGTTACCCCAACTGCCGGCCCATTCTTTCCTCCGTTCTTTCCATTCTTCCCGCCATTCTTCCCGCCGTTTTTTCCATTCTTCCCATTCTTCCCATTCTTCCCATTCTTCCCACCATTCTTCCCACCGTACTTCCCACTTCCAGGCGATGGTTGCCGTGATAATGGCTGCGGCCCCGATGGTGGATTTGCATGCAGTGGTCCATTCTGCTTTGACTGATCAAGACGTGGTATAATAATAACATGTCAAAAATACAAAAAGGAATCTAAAATATGGAAAATGAAAATATTGAAGTAGATAAAATTTGTAAATTTGTTTTTGTAGTCAATGGAGACGTTGGCATGGTAATTAATGGACCGCTTAGCAGGATAGGGATGACAGTAGTTGAATGTCTTAAGAATAATCCTGAAATTGTAAAAATAGAAACTGCAGAACTTAACAGTCTAGGTTCTAATATTGCATTTAACTTTATCAATGATGGAAATGTAAATTACACACTTGAAATCCCTCCATACGGACCGACTGATCGATGGATCGCCTGTCTGTCAAGCAATCCTCAGATTATAGAAGTTGATGGTACAAATCCAGTGAGAGCTGGTTGGGTATATGATGGAGTTCAATTCTCTCCAAGATCATGAGCGCCTGGGAAAAATATAAAAATGCAATGGCGGCTGAAGCTAAGCCTTGGGACTTATTGTATCCAACAAGATACGCAGATGCTGAAACGGCAGAAAAAAGATATCAAATCTGTTCACAGTGTCCAGAATTAATACAGGGCACGAAGCAGTGTAAAAAATGTATGTGCTTTATGTTTCTTAAAACAAAAATAGAACACGCCGTGTGTCCTATAAAGAAATGGTAAACCCGAAAATAAATGATATAATATAAACATGGAATACCTTGGTGATCCAAAATTTGGAATAGCGATATATCGCAATCAGCTGCCTAATGATCTTAACATTCCACAAAGACTAGAGGCGTTAATGAATGTGAATCCTTCCAGCCCCCACTATCAGTGGCAGGAGGCTATGGTGGGGCACCGTCAGAAAATGCCAGAATATAGAAGTTGTCACGATTTTAAGATACATAAAGCACTTGCAGAGCAATGTAAAAACACCACATATGATGATATTTACAAGATATATGCTGAAGTCGGTGGAAAAATAAAGAGCCGAGTAGACGAGTATTGTGGTCCCTATAACATATCAATGAACTATATGGAATCAATAAATTTTGTAAAATACGAAAAAGGAGATCACTTTTCATATCATGCAGATCACGGCTTTTCCTATGTTTGTGTCGTTTCCTCAATTGCCTACCTTAACGATGATTACGAGGGTGGAGAATTAAGTTTCTATAAATTAGATATGAAGTTTAAACCTAGCTATGGCGACATTATTGTATTCCCCTCTGCTTACATATATGCACACGCAGCCTTGCCAGTAACAAGCGGAGTAAAGTATTCTGCCGTAACGATGTTTGACTACAACGATGATAATCACAAATACAACTACAACCCTGCAAAGGAATAATTATGGAAAAAAAAATATTATTTACCTCAAACAGATATCATCTTACAAAAGATAGTGCATCTTGCCCTAAGCCAATTGGGAGAACCCTGCCATCATGGTACAAGGAAGCCAGCGTTTACATTCAGGATCCAGCAACGAGTCAACCGTGGGTAAATCCAGCGGATGGAGGGAAAGTCCCAAACTGGAAATCCTGCGCTCCATTTTTTGATGCTATGTCAACCGGATATTGCCTAAGAACTCCTTGCGACATTAAATTTTTTGCTAACGATAAAAGAACTACTTTTAAAGTATTAGATAAAAATGCTGAAGATTTTGTTTCAGAAAGAGGAGAGATGGCTGATTTTATGACTCCAATGGGTTACGACAAAAATCATTTTGCTTGGTGGGTTGACTGGGGAGTTACAGTTCCAGAGGGCTATAGCGTTCTGCATACTCAGCCGATGAATAGATTTGAGTTGCCATTTATTTCTACTAGTGGCATAGTGGATAATGATAGTGTTAATTTAATGGGACAGGTTCCTTTTTTTCTTGTAAATGGTTGGGAGGGGACGCTTCCGGCAGGCACTCCTTATCTTCAACTCTTTCCTTTCAAAAGGGAAAACTGGGAATCTGAATTAACGATAGAAGATCCAAAAAAAATGTATGATAAAAATATAAAAAATTCTTACAAATATCGAGTACCAAGTGGTGGTGTTTATAAAAATCAAGTTTGGCAAAAGAGAACATATAGGTAGAGGGGATTCATGATTGAGGCAATTAAAAATTCTATAACGTTAAACGACTGGCATACTAAAGAAAGATCTGAAACATCTTCCAATAGAATACCCATAAGGCAAGTGAGTGACAATATAACAGTTTCGAACCCAGGGCTTGGGTTGAATATCTACCATGATGCTTTTTCACAAAAAGATGCTAATAGATATATTAAAATCCTTGAAGATAATCTGACCGATGGAAGTAAATATAGATGGTCAGAGGCGCAAGTAACAAACTCATCGTCGCCCATCAAAGAAGCTAGAGACTGTGTTGACTTCAGATATAAGCCTGAAAACTTAGGTCCAAGGGACACAAAAAATGCTCCCTTGATTGACCTTCATGATGAAATTTTAAATATTTTAAAGACTTGTATTGACGACTACGCCAGATACTGGGGCATTAATGTTGTGTTTTACGAAGCTTTCAATTTTGTCAAATATGAAGGAGAGGGTAAGCACTTTCGTATTCATGCTGACCACGGACCGGCATACAACTGTACGGTATCTGCGGTAATATATATTAACGATGATTACCAAGGCGGAGAGATACACTTTCCGAGATTAGATAACCTTACATATTCGCCGCAGGTGGGGGATATTGCCGTATTTCCATCCAACTTTATTTATGAACATGCATCTTTGCCGATAATAAAGGGTACAAAATACTCTGTCGTGGTTATGACCGATATCAACGAAATTGGTCACACAGCATCTAAAAGTGAGCATAGCAGATATGTTTGACATCTCGGTGGTAAAAATGCCCAATTCTATATTTGACATAGAACAGATGTCAATCAAGAGAGGCTGGATGGATGATACGTCAGAAAAGCACGCATATAAGTGTTTTCCTATTACCCAGGCAAATGTAGTTGGATGGAGTCTTTTTTGCTTGGAAGACATCGTGTTTGTTTGGGACGGAATTAATGATCAGACTCCAGACCATATGCAAATTTTAAACCCATCTGATAGCCACGCAGGGAGGGGGCAATCCTCAGTAAGTCTAGACACTGGTTTAATTTTTAGGACAGATAGAGATGTGAGTCTCTGGATGATAAATCCAGTGAATTATTTTAACGAAGATTTTGAGACAATCTCTAATGTAATTAGTACGTCTTTTTATGACAACCCCTTGCCTCTAGCCATAAAAGCAAAAAAAGCAAATGTAGATACTAGAATAAAAGCAGGTACACCAGTTGCTACGATAATTCCCATCTCATTAACAAATTTAAATCATTCAGTAATCAATTTGGTAGAATATTCAGATTTAAAAAATTTAAGAAGGCAGGCAAGTATTGATTATGGCAAGGCCGCTCAGGAAATAAATAAATCTGGCAAATTCACTGACTGGTATAAAAAAGCAGTGAATGAAAAAAACGAATCTATAGGGGGGCATGAGGTAAATACATTAAGGCTTCATGTAACTGGCAGCATAAAAAATGGTGAATCTAAATGACAATTTTAGAAAAAGCCTCCTTGGCAATTAGGAAGCCATCAATGACTCCATCTGGATTTTTTGGCAGTGGGAGGGAGAATATTGTTGAATTACAAAATTTTATGACTGAAGAAGAAGTAAGTTTTTTAGATAAAGCAGCAAGGAGTATATCTATCTGGGATGTAACCAAAAGTCACAAAAATGAAAACGGAACTATTACCTATGACGCTGAATACTGGAAAGATAGGGTCTGCACTTTCTCATCTTTAAATAAAAATAATCCTCAAATAGTCCCTAGAATCTCTAATCTATATAATAGATTACAACCAATTGTTGAAGATTTTTTTAAAGTAAAAATTAAACCAACTGGGCAAACAATAGTAAAATGGAATCCAGGACAGTTTCAGTTGCCTCACGCAGACAAGGAGCTTCATGACGGCCCGGATGCTGGCTTACCAAACGATTTTCCGAATTACGATATAGCTAGTCTATTTTATTTAAACGACGATTACGAAGGCGGGGAGTTGTATTTTCCCTTACAAGGGATGCAATTTAAGCCCCAAAAGGGCTCAGCCTATTTTTTTCCAGGTGATAAGTATTATATACACGGTGTAACAGAGATTAAAAGCGGAATTAGATATACCTGTCCATTTTTTTGGGAAATTACAAAACACACAGGGGAAAAACAGCCATGACAGAGCCTCTGAATGTAGTTGAAATATATCCAAAGATTTTTGTGTATAAAGGTCTTTTTAAAGACATTGATAAAACCTATAGTCTTTTAAAAGAATCAGAAGGCAAAGAGGATGGACTTTTTAGTCCTTGGACAAGCTGGTCTCACTTTGGGGAATACATTAATCCAGTATTTAATAACCATAATGATAACCTAAAAATAGAGAATGTACAAGGTATAAAAACTTCAACAGGAAAACAAGAAGAACACAAGCAAGTTCTTTTAGAAATTCTTAATAATTTTATGATAGCAACGAAAGACTACATTGCAAAAAACAATGTTGACTTTGACGAAGACAGACTTGTCCCAGACATTAAAGATCAAACAGGTAACAATGTTAAAGAGTGGGTATATACTGGACCATCTATAGCAAGATACAAGGTAGACATTGAAGATCCACTAGCAATGTCATATCACACAGACTACATAAGAGAGCCAATCGTAAGCCCAGGACACAAGTTTGCAATTACTGCTTTAATATACTTTAACGATGACTACGATGGTGGAGAAATTGATTTTATAGCAAATGGAGAAGCGTATATGTATAAGCCAGAGGCTGGAGCCCTTCTCATTTTCCCATCAGGTCATCCGGAATTCCTGATGTCTGAAAAGTCTATATATCTTCATGGAGTCATGCCTGCAGGGCACAACTCAAAGTATCTTGCAAGAATGTACTGGACAAGGTACTCTACTGGTGCACCAGAGTGGCTTGAGAATGAAGAAAGACTTGGCAAGGAAAAGTGGCAGGAAGAATGGAAAGACATTATGCAAAAGTTTAGAAATGAGAATCCTAATAGAAATAATGCTGACAAGGAAAAAAGAATACAATGAACCTAGACAATAAAAAAAGAATAACTAAAGACATAGTTGTTTATGAAAACTTTATTGATGCAGATACTGCTGCAAAAATTGTAAAAGTTTTAGATAAACACGCAGAACTTGGGCTGATTACCTGGATGCCCATATCTTTCTATGAGTCTTATTCTTCAGTGCTTCCAAAAGACAATGATGAGCATTTAGAAAATGAAGGATTGCCAAGCGATGTATTTTCACAAATAAAACAAGGAATTATCAATGCTGTTGCAAGTATTCACAACCTTGATTCAAAAACAATTTCTCAAATTGGGTACCACACACAAAAGTGGGAGCCAGGAGCATATGCAAGACTGCATTCTGACAATACAGATGCCCAGGGAAAATCTGGAGCATTTACTAGAAGTAGATATGCAGGATTTTTGTATTTAAATGATAACTTTGAAGGCGGGTTGCTTAAGTTTCCAGATCAAAACATAGAAATAAAACCAAAGACAGGCATGCTTGCTGTTTTTGACGGAGGCTTCAATAATATGCACGAAGTGTCTTTAATCATTTCGGGGGTAAGATATACTATTGGTTCTTTTTGGGATGACAGGCCAGAGACAGACTACACCCAAGAGCTTCGAGATGAGTGGGGGGCAGAAATGAAAAAAATAAGAGAGTATCAAGCCCGGCAGAAATCTGAATGGCAAGAATTGTTAAAGCAAGGATATAAGATTGATGAAGATGGACAAAAGTATTCAATAATCAAGGCACAACTATGATTAAACAATTTATTGTAGAACTAGAAAAAAATAATTTTGTTTTTGAGCAAGTTGCAGACGAGTTAATTTATATAAAGAATTTTATAACTCAAGACGAGCTTGAGGGGGTAAAAAAAATTATAGATGCTGCCTCCCAAAAAGATTGGGAGAAGCACTATATGGCTAGCTTGGCAAATTTTTGTATGGAAAAATTTGGTAGAAGTGATGTGGATAAACTTGTTGAGGAAGGCAAGTTTGAAATAACACAAGGCTGGATGGATAAAACGCTAAGTCTTCAAGGAAACAATTTATCTATGAAGCTGTGGTTGCGTATAAACAGTATCGTTCATGGATGTGACAATAGTTTAATGTTATGTGGGTTATCCACCATACAGAGACTACCCCCCGGTGTTGAATTAAAATCTCATGTTGACCAAGACACAGATCCATCAATAAGGTACGCAGTAGTGCTTTATCTTAATGACGATTACAACGCTGGCGAGTTATTTTTTGATAACCTAAATATATCTTTAAAACCAGAATCGCGCAGTCTTTTGTTTTTTCCGGGAAACATTAAATATAAGCATGGAGTAAGACACGTTTCAGATGGGCCTGTAAGATATGTTATAGTTGGTTTTGTAAAAGAAATAGATTTTTATAAAAAAAATAAATATTAAAGAGGTGTAAAATGAAGAAAGAAATATTAGAAAAAAAAGTCTATTATTATACAGACGTAATTGACAATCCCAAGAAACTTCTTGAAGCGATTGAAAATGATAACAAAAATTCATGGGGGGAATGGGCTGCATGCAGCGGAAAACACTATGTGTATGGAACAGATAAAAGTATATCAATGGCGGATTCAGATGATGAAAAAAATAACTATATATATTCAACATTAAAAGAAGCATTTAATAAAGTGGCAAAAGACTACGCTAAAGCTCAAGGCATAATGGAAGAGCCAAAATTATTTTTAAATTATCCCATCAAAAAATATCAACCTGGAGCATACATGGGAACACATTTTGATCAACAAGAAGGGGATGAAAGATTAAAAGTCTCTTTTGTTATGTATCTAAATGATGATTATGATGGCGGAGAAATATCTTTTACTATTGCATCACCAAACGGACCCTTAAGATATGCAGGCCCCGAGTCAGATTTTTCCGAAGCAGAAAAAAAGGGAAATTACAGCTTCGCCGTCAAACCAAAAGCAGGAAGCATTATAGTTTTTCCTCCATCCCCTCCATATCACCACACAGCGCATCTGGTAAAGAGTGGATTTAAATACATGGTCCCTCAGCACTGGATTAATTAGTTATGAAAACAGCTATAGTAACTGGGGCAAGTAAAGGTGTTGGATATGCCACGGTTAAGCTTTTATCGGAAAGTGGGTATAAAGTAATTGCGGTGTCAAGGGACTTGTCTAAAATTTCATGTTTAATATCTAATAACGTAGAGCTGTATCAGCTGGATGTGACTAACGAAAATGAAATTAGAAAATTTTATGAAAAGTATAAGGATATAACTTTGGATCTTTTAGTTAATAATGCAGGTGGCGGTTCGGGACCTACGAGCATTATAAACGAAACAATGGATAATTTTAGAAGAGCGTATGATATTAATGTATCTGGGCCTATGTATCTTTCTCAACTTTTTGTTCCCGCAATGAAAAAATCTAAATCTCCAACAATAATTTTTATTAGTTCACTAGGTGGGAAATTCCCTTACCGGGGTGGTGGAAATTATACCAATGCTAAAAGAGGGCAGATGGCTCTTGTAGACACAATGAGACTAGAGTTCCCAGGGTATGGTATTAAAATAACTGAAATATGCCCAGGGACAATTGACACACAGGTAGAAAAAAGAGAGATTGCATTAACGGCAGAAGATATGGCTGAATGTATTAAATGGGTTTCAAATTTACCAAGTCATGTTAATATAAATCATATAGAACTAAATCATATTTTGAGCGGAAAATACTGAAAGTTGTCTAGATAACATAATCTATATTACAATCATATAGTGAGAAAACTAATCCCCGTTCTGCTTTTAATTGTTGCTGGTTGTGGCTATCAAGGCGGTTATCGCTATGGATGTCAAGACCCAGAGAACTGGGAAAGTAAACAATGCAATCCTCCCTTGTGCATAGCCGCTGGGGAATGTACAAAAGATATTTTGGGTTTTGACCCATCAGAGGAGCAACCATGAACAAAAAATATACACCCGATGACCTTGATGCTCGCCTTAGATTTGTTATTGGCTGTGTCCTTGGTGGTGTTCTTTTGATTACAACCATTGGGGTGCTCTATGCCCTTGTTTTTGTTGCTCAACCTATTGGTGTTCAAGCTGAAAACGATAAAATGTTTTTTACTGTTCTTTCGTCGGTTGCCACATTTATAACCGGAACCTTGGCGGGGTTAATGATTTCATCCAATAAAAGAGAATCTACAGATTCAAAAGATGAGGTAATTAATCATGAAAGTTTGGATTGATCAAGACCTATGCACTGGAGATGGCCTGTGCGCAGAAATAGCACCAAGCGTTTTTATGATGCATACGGACGGGCTTGCCTATGTGAAGAATGCAGAATGGCCCAACTTGTTTGGCCCAGATGGAAAAGGCGATGGTCCAAAACTTCAGATGACCCAAACCGCAGAGTTCCCTGACACTATCCTAGAAGATGTTATTGAAGCGGCAGAAGACTGCCCAGGGGAGTGTATTTTTATAGAAGCAGAATAATGAAACAAATTAAGTTGCGTAAAGGCTGGTGGGTAATAATTCCGGTAGCAATTGTTGGTTTGTTATCATCTTCTATAAGTTCAATTAAAGCCGAACCGTTACCCGGACTCAACGCAGTCGGCTACACGTTCCCATCAACAGCCATCCCCACCCGCGACGACGCTCTCTACCCGCCTTGCGGATCAGAGACAGAGAACAACATCAACCGCAACTTCAACGGTGAACCCTTCCAACAATGCGGCAACGACTTCTTCATGGTTCACTACACCGGGTTCATCACCATCCCCGAACACAACACCATTCGGTTCATGGTCGCAGCAGATGACGGTGGCACAGTCAAAATCGGATTGACTGAGTTCGGCACCTGGAACATCAAAGGCTGCTCATGGTCTCAACAAGTCAGCCTTGACATTGAGGCTGGGTCGCAAACGTTGGATGGCTGGTTCTTCGAATGGGGTGGCGGAACCTGCTACATGCTGGCTTGGAACATCAACGAAACAGGCTGGGCAATCGTGCCTGACGAAGCATTCACCCGCAACGAAGTCGCCTCACCAACCACCACCACCGAGGCTGCCACCACAACAACTGAAGCCGCTACCACAACGACTGAGGCCGCTACCACTACGACTGAGGAAGTCACCACTACGACTCAGGCTGTCACCACGACCACCGAGGCTGTCACCACCACAACAACCACTACTACAACTACAACAACAACTGTCTATGTGCCAACAGTAACAACTACTACTGAGCCAGAACCTGAGCCTGAAGAAGAAACTACAACGACTACTTCTGTTCCTGAGACCATTTTTGAAGAGACTTCAACAACGAGCACCACTGTTTGGGAACTTGAAGAAGAAGACGAAACAACGACAACATCTATTCCTCAATATGAGGAAGAGCAACCAGAAGAATACCAACCAGTAGAGCCAGACCAAGTAGAGGAAATAGAAGAAGAATCATCAGAAGTAATCATATCACCCGAGGAGGCAATTGCGCCAGAAGAGTTTGAAGAAATTATTGACAATATAACAAATGGGGATCTTGAGTCAGAAGATATCCTTGATTTTGTAGATAATCTTAGCGATGAACAAGTAGAAAATTTATTTGAAGAAATAGATACCGAGCAGGCTGTTGAAGTACTAGAGGAATTAACAACGGAGCAATTAGTTGAGGTATTAGAAAATATATCCATAGAAGTTATAACAGAAGTTTTGAATGATCTTTCAGACGAAGTGGTTAATGACATTATTGAGAATATTGAGCCAGAAGCATTGTTAGAAGTTATTGAGGAATTAAATGAAGAAGAAACCACCAATCTTGTTGAGTCAATAGATTCTAAAGAAGGATTGGAGAAAGCTGCCGAAGCAATATCTGATTCAGATGAGCCAATTGAAGCGGGGGTTGCAACAGCAATTATTTTAAATGAAAGCTTCAATGAAGTTTCTGCAGAGACAGCAACGGCGGTGTTTGAAAGTATTGATACGAGTTCTTTTTCAGAAGAACAAAAGGATGAAATAGCAGAATCGCTGACCGAAGCGCCAGATGAAATTAAAGATGTTTTTGAAGAAGAGATTGATATTTATGGAGACGGGTTTGACGACTACACACCAGTTGGATCAGTAATTGATGTTGGGGCAAGAAAGACGGTTATTGCTGCAGTTGCTACATTAACTGCAACAGTTGTTGTTGCGGGGGCATCGCCCACTCCAAGCGCCCCATCGGGAGGCTCTTCGTCATCAGGAGGCTCCCCATCGGGCTCAGGAGGCTCAGGGGGCTCTTCTAATGGTGGTTCTGGTGGAGAAGCCCGCTCACGCAAAGAAGAAGAAGCTGGAGAGCCAGCGGGCGAAATTGCCGGCCCAGAAGATGACGATGATACGAATTATGCACGTAATAGCATTTTCAAGTATTATATAAAGGAGGAAACTGAAATGAAGAAATTTAACTGGTTTGGTTTTAGTAAAAAACTTTGGGATATAACAGCTGGGCTAGCCTTTACACTGGCTGGCAGCTTTGTTGTCTACATTACATTATCTGGCACAACTCAAAGACTTGCTGGCATTGCTACACTGATTGCCCTATTTGTTCATTATTTAAATGAAATATTAAAGAATGACATGGAGTAGTGTATAGTGTATAATTATCTCATGCCCATTAGGGCAAGGAGGTGATCCATGTCTACTAAGTCACAAAACTTAGATCAAGCAGTAAAAGGCGGTGCACTCGGAGTTTGGGTGTATCTAGCTAGTAAACAAAATTTGGATGCAGAGGTTATTGCGGTTCTAACACCAGCGATTGCGTATGCTCTTGCATGGCTATCAACAAAAATTGGCGATCCGACAGTTGCTTCTTTCTTAGCAAAGAAGCCCGCTGAAAAGACAGCGCCAAAAAAGAAGGCATAACCCATGGATCAAGTCAAAAATATATGCCTTCGTATATTGGCGACTTTTTCAGCTTCAGGACTAGGTGTTATTGGAGCAGGTACAATTGCTGGCGTTCCCGTTTGGAAGGCGGTTTTTATGGCGGGGATTGCTGGCGTTGCTACTGTTGTTGAAGGATTGTCACGTGCATTCCTGGATGATGGTAAACTAAGTATTGATGAGATAAATCAAGTCTTTAATAAAGTTGATAAGAAAGTCAAAAAGGAGGAAGTGGTTTAAGATGAGCGTTAAGTGGAATATTATTGTCCCAGTTAAAAAGCCAGCAGATCTTGCCGACATTGCCCCCGGCAAGTTGCCGGAGAAATTATTAAAGCCTGTTAAAGGTGGAGGTAAGCTTCACTGGAGAGCCGCTTCGGCTTGGGATGCAATGGTGGATGCTGCAAAAGCTGATGGCGTTGAATTAAAGCCAACGTCATCTGGAGACACATATCGCTCGTTCGAATCTCAATTGATGGCATTTAGACAAAGATATCAGAAAGAGCCAATTGAGGGCGCAAGCACAAGAACATTTGAAGGAATTAAGTGGTATAAGAAGTCACCAACATTGGCTAGCCTTGCTGCGCCGGGTACGAGTCAGCATAATAGCGGCTTGGCTGTTGATGTGCATACAGCGGCAGAGCCAAAGAGACTGGAATGGTTGATTGCGAATGTCCGCAAATTTGGATTTAGTTGGGAAGTTGTTCCAGAAGAGCCGTGGCATTTGCGATATACCGAGGGTGACAATCCTCCCGCAGCCGTTGTCGAATATATTGCAAAAACTGGTGGTCAAGCACCTATCGCTACACAAACAGCGCCAGCCACAACGCCAAATCCAAATGCCAAAGAAGAGGCAAAAACAAAAGCGATTATTACAAAAGGCAATAGAGGGCAGGCGATTAGGCAGGCGCAAAGGTTGCTTTCGCAGCATGGTTTTGAATGCAAAGATGATGGTGATTTTGGTCCAAAGACCCAATCTATTGTAAAGGCATTTCAATTAAGCCGTGGTATTGAGGCAACTGGCGATGTCGATCTTCTTACATGGGAAGCATTGCTGAGTTAATCAATTGTTGGTAAAATCTAGTAGGAGATACCATGCCAGCAACTAGAAACATTGAAATTTATCAGGGCGATAATTACGTCCACCAATTAACATTGAAAAATAGCGCTAATGCTGTTATCAATATCACCTCAAGAACATACTCCGGTCAGATTAGGAAAAGAAGAGCATCTGATGCTATCGATGCAACTTTTTCTACTGAGATTACAGACGGTGCTAATGGGGTCGTGGTGTTCAGCATGCTTCCAGCAGCAACTGCTAACTTAAGAGCCGGTACTTATGTATATGATTTTCAAGAACTCAATGGGGCTGTAGTAACAACAATATTGACAGGAAATGCTGTAGTTACTGGGCAGGTGACTAGATAATGGCTGATGTAACAGTATTGCAAGTGTACCCCTCTGTAATATCTAATGTTTCTCAAATAACTCAGACTACTGTTTTAACACAAAGTAGTGGTACAATTAACTTAGCAAGTTTGAGTTTAAGTAATGCAGCTCCAGCCGATGTCGCAAGATCGGCATCTGTTGGGGCAAGCAATGTGGCGGCTAGAGCTGACCATGTACACAGCGCAGCAGATTTGCTGGTTGACGGAGGAAGCTATTAATGGCTAATAAGATTAGAATTAAACGCAGAGCAGCTGGTGGTGCCGCAGGAGCACCGGCATCTTTAGAGAATGCAGAATTGGCATTCAACGAAGTTGATGATGTTCTTTACTACGGTGAAGGTACAGGCGGCGCAGGTGGAACTGCCACACAGGTTCTTGCAATTGGCGGCTCTGGTGCATTTACTACGTTGAGCGGTACTCAAACTCTTACTGGCGACAAAACATTCTCTGGTGTCATTATTGTTCCAACCCCAAGCGCAAACACTCATGCCGCTACAAAAGCTTATGTAGACACCGCAGTTTCTAACGTGTCTACAAGCTTTACTGCTGCTGGCGACTCGGGTACTGTCACGATTGCAACTGGCGTAGATACGCTAACAATTGCTGGTGGAGTTGGTTTAACATCCGCTGCTGCTGCAACAGACACGGTTACAATTAATCTTGACAACACAGCCGTGACAGCCGCAAATTATGGTGCAGCAGGCACTGTTGCAACATTTACGGTTGACGCACAAGGTAGATTAACCGCTGCTTCAAATACAACAATTTCAATTACTGCTTCACAAGTCAGCGATAGGGCTACAAACCTTGTTACTGGGTTGACAGGAACAGCAAATGAGATTGCTGTTTCCAACTCTGGTGTGGGTGCAGTAACACTAAGCCTCCCAGCCAACGTTACAATTTCAAACAATCTTACTGTGACTGGTGATCTTGTAGTTAGCGGAAACACTACAACCTTGAACACAGCAACGCTTACAGTTGAAGATAAGAATATTGTTTTAGCAAGTGTTGTCACTCCAACTGATGTAACAGCAGATGGTGCTGGCTTTACAATCAAGGGCACAACAGACAAAACTCTCAACTGGGTTGACGCAACAGATTGCTGGACATCCTCTGAGAATTTTGATTTGGCTTCGGGCAAAGTGTTTAAGATTAATAACACAGCGGTCCTAAGTGGAACAAATTTAGACAATGTTACTGTCGATGGCGGCACTTTCTAAAGGAGCCATATGGCTAATGTTATAAAAATTAAAAACTCTGGGACTGCAAACGCAGCTCCTGCTGCCAACTCTCTTCAGTATGGAGAGTTGGCTATTAACTATGCAGATGGTTTGATTTTCTACAAAGATTCTGCCAATACTGTTGTTTCTTTTGACGTAAGTGGAACATTTAGTATTACGCAAGTTGGTGATGACTTAAGTGACCTTCAAGTGTCTGTTGCAATGCAGACCTTTTAATGCCTAAAACCTAATTTCTGGTACAATTGAATATTATGGATGATGTCAAAATCAATACAAGTAAAACCCTTACATTGACGCTTCCTAGCGACCCTACTAGCAATACTGTCTCTGTTAGTCTTTATCATGAATTTGGCTCTCTCGTTTCTGGTCCAACAAATGCAACGCGAACAAGCGCTGGGGTTTATACAATCACATATGGTCAACAAGCATCCGGTATATATATTTTAAATGGCGCAGGCAAATACAGGGTTGACTTTACATATACTATCTCGGGTTCATCGCACACTCAATCTCAATACATAAATGTTTATACACCGTACATTGACTCAGACACATTCTTTACGGATCATCCCGAACTAGAAACAGATTACTATGAGAAGTTCGATAAAATGGAAAGAAAAGTGCGCAACATAATCAACACTTTTTGTGGTCAGTCGTTTGATTACTATCCCGGCAAATATATTGAAATTTCTGGGTCTGACAAAAATACATTACATCTTCCATATCCAATAAATGTACTAACAAAAGTAACAGTTAATTTTGGTTCTGAAGATGCAACAGTTGTCCATGACTCAACAGATGCGACTCTTAATAATATAGAAAAATCAAAAGAAGTTCATAACTTCAATTCAAGCTACTATGTTCAATTTAAAAGATCATATCTTGATAATCTTCAATCAATCATTACTCCTTCAAAGTTTGACGAAGATGATAGTTATAAAATTGAAGGCGATTTTGGGTGGAGATATGTTCCGGATAATGTTTCTCAAGCCGCAGATTTATTATTAGAAGATATGATGAATGACGACTCCAGTTTTAGAAGGCACGGTATGAATGTGGTCGATATGGATATTTTAAAATATCAGACAAAGGATAGCTTCTATGAGTCGACAGGTAATATTGATGCCGATGTGTTGCTTATGGACTATACATTATTCGTAATGGATTATGTGGTGTAATGTCATATCAAACTTATTTTCGATTTGCACATAAATGTGATGTGTATTCAAAAACTACTTCTACAAATGATGCCGGTCAAGAGTATGCAACATTTACATTAACAGCTACTATAGGCTTTCATTTTCAAGCGCCCACAACACAATCTACATCCTCTAGTGATAGAAGACTTGCTCCATATGTCGATAATTTTTCTAAATACGAAGGTATTATTCCGTCACTATATGATCAGTATATTAGTTATGATAATAGAATAACAAATATAAAAGATTCAAAAGGTAATCAAGTCGACAGTGATACATATGAAATTGTTGGTATACAACCTAAGTTTAATTATTCTGGTAAAAAACATCATATAGTTGTTTCTTTGAGAAGAGTGGTGGAAGTGTAATGTTTAAAATTCAAGTTATAAATAATCTTTCAAACATTACTAATAAACTTGATATGTTGCATATTAATATTCAATCAGCAGTTGCTGATGCTGTTGCATCTTCTGAGTATGAAATCCAAAATTTATTTTCAAAACAATATTTTGAAAATACAGAAATAGAGATTGCACCATCCGCTGATGGCGTTTCTGTACATATTAAAAATTTAGATGAAGATTATTATTACTATCAAAATTCTACGGGCGCCAGCTACTCTGACATTGGGGTTGAAGCAAAAGGGATAATTGCAAATAAAGTAAAAAATGTATTTGGAATAAGCCAATGAGTTTGCCAATATATGACATAAACAGTCATCTTAAGACAGATACCGATATTGTAGCAGCCGCTGGAAAGCAGATGAACTTCTATCCAGTGGTGGCTCCCGGGACAGCCACAGCCCCATATGTTGTTTACTACTACAATCCACTTATCCCCAACCCGGATCAGCACTGGCTGAGAAAGGATGTTGTCAGGTATTCGATATTCGACACAGATGTTGAACGTTTATTTAACATATCTGAGTTGTTTATAAGGGAGCTCGGTAAAGCCGATGCGATTGCCAAGGCCACTGGGGTTGCGGCAACAGGTCAAAACCGTAGGATATTAAGCTCAGCTCAGACGGATTCCAGCCTTGCAGTGCCATTGGAAAAGGAAGGTTGGTATAGGATGAATCTAGATTTCAAAATTTGTAATGTATAGAAAAAGATATGGTACAATATATTACGTATGGAATACGCCACAATTACTTATGTTGGAAGAACTCCCGGTTACATAGCGAAAGTTGGTAATTCCGTATATGAATTTGAATGGAACAAATCTCTTGGAATTGGTAGAAGACAAGGAAAGGGAGAGGTGAATCCATCACATATTTCTAAGATCGCTAATTGGCGTGATAAGAAGGGTCGAAAAATATTTCGGCTCGATAAAATAGGAGGTAATGCAAATGGCAGTTAATGTCGCAAATATCGTCGTTGGTGAGGCAACCGTTAAACTCGGCTCGTCAGCTAACGCAACAACTATTGCTGCAATGGATAACTTCGCAGACGTAGGCGCTACGCAAAATGGTGTCGAAATTTCGTGGGAGCCAGACATTGTAGATATTGAAATCGATCAATTCGGTGATGCAGCAAAATTGATTCAGTCAAAAGTTAAGGTAATGGTGAAGACCACCCTTGCCGAGTCAACGCTGAACAACCTTGCAATCGCATGGAATTATGACGAAACAACAGGTGGAGATGACATCAAGGCTAACTTCGCGGGTTCAGGCGCAAATACGAACACATTCTTGTTCGGCACGCAGAACGTGTACCCACGTGAGAAGGGCTTGGTGATTCAGGGCTCCGCTCCTGGCTCATCGGCAGCTGCAATTAAGACTCGTACTTTCTACACAAAGCGTGCAGTCTCGATGGAATCATCGATGATCAGCATGAAGCGTGCAGAGGCAACGATGTTCGCCGTGGGTTTCCGTATTTTGCCAACAGTAGCAGACACAGGCTACGAATATGGCAAGATTATAGACCAGCAATAATTTATTAAATAGCGATATAGTCGCCCTCGTCACCTCCTATTTGTGATAAACTAATAGGTAAGGAGCGAGGGCTTCTTTATTTAACCAACAAAGTGAGGTACTTTAAAAATGAGTGATAACAAAGATATATTGGCTGGAACTGAAATTCTTTTTGCAGATGGTAAAAAGAGAGCCATTAAGCCATTGACAATTCGCAATCTTCGTAAATTTATGAAAATTGTCAAGGACCTTAAAACAAATGAGGCACTTGAAGATGCAGATATTGATGTGATGGTCCAGGCGGCAGCAATTGCATTGGCTGTTGTTGACCCCGATCTGGCTGGTGACAAAGAAAGGCTCGAGGATGTTCTCGACCTGCGCTCCTTCGGCGCCCTTATGGCAGCGGCAATGGGGTCCGACCCTTCCTTCTAGGCGAGGCGGGTGAGGTTTCTTCCGACACGAAGTGGGAAGACATCCCCCTCCTCAAGTATGAGGCTGAGATATTTATTAAAACCGGAGCCTGGAACAGTATCGGAGAGTTAGAGAAATGTCTAACCCTTAATGAGCTGTTTCTCATCTATCGTGCATCTGTTAATGAAACAAGCACATCAATGAAAATTGCAGCTGCTGCTCAAGGTGCAGATGTAGACTTTGATGAAGACTGGTACGACCCAGCGCCGAAGAGAATTGTCCAAGGACATGACATCATGCAGATGGGATTTGGTCTCGGTTACGAACAAAAATCATCCTCAATACCTTGATTTAATGCACCTAGTGTGTAATAATTAATCTGGCTAAACTATGTCTGATATCGGCGATCTCCACATAAAAACCACTCTTGATGTTGGCGATGCAACTAGCGCATCTGCCATATTGAGAAGCAGTTTAAGTCAACTAACTACTCAAATTGCATCATATGCAAATGCTGTTCAAAAAGCTTCAAGCATTCAAAAAAATCTTGATTTTGTTACTCAAAGAAGTTCGAATAGTTTAGGCGTACTTGCCAGCAGGCAGTCCGCAGTTTCGCAGGCTGTCCAGGGAACAAATATTGTAGTTCAGGGAGCTATTAAAAACCTAGAGGCGCTTAATCGCACGATGGCTATTGTTGGGGCATCTGGTGGTCCAAAACTAATTGCTAACTTAAGAGCTCAGCAATCTCAGCTGCAAGCTGTTGCTGGATCGGCAAGAAATCTTGAGAGTGCACTTAGATCTGCTTCGCTATCTCAATGGGCTAATAAATCAAGAGCGTCACTGGCCCAAGCAAACAGGTCGTTCTACGGATTCTCTGCAGCAACTCTTCCACTCATTCGAGGTTTAAGAACAGCCTTCTTCAGCTTTGCCGATTTAGAGACGCAAACTGTTAGGTATACAAAACTTATATCTGATAATTATGGTGGCAGTGTGGAGAGGGCCGCCGCAGCGACAGCGGTTTTGTCGAAGCAGCTCGATCAAGTAACGAGCAGATTTGGTGTAAGCCGAGTTCTTGTTCAGGCCATTGCTGGCGATTTTGCGGAGCTTGGAGTGACGCAAATTGATGCTGTCAAGGGGTTGGTCGAGCTGACAGCCACTGTGGAAAAATTAGGGAATGTAGATATTCAGCAATCTCAAAAATTTATTGAATCGATATTGCAAAATATTTTAAGAGTTAAAAGAGATGCCGGCGAAATAGTGGATCTCACAGATGCAAAGTTTATGTCAAATGTTATTGCTGAATTAAGAGGTCAATTGGCAGAATTCAACCTTATTGAAAATAAAACAACTCTATCTTTGAAAGATATGGCGGATGCGTTCCCTGAAGTATCCGCCGCGGCTACTACTTTCGGATTGTCAATGTCGGAAACAATGGCTGTGCTTGCGCCGATGGTTGCTGCTGGCTATCAGGTTGGCGCATCCGCAAACTCAATTAAAGTTTCATTGCAAAGAATGGTTGCGATGACAAAGCAAAATACACAGATTATTGGTGATTTAAATAAGGCTCTAGGGCCAGATTTTAATTATGCTGCCGGTGTTAGCATAGAAAATATTCAAAAGCTAACTGATGGATTTAACGCACTCCAGGAATCTTATGGTGAGCAAGGGGTTCTTGAACTATTTGCAAGGCTGTATGGTGTACGCCAAGGTCCAAGAATGGAAACTACGTTTAGACAATTGGCAAAATTTCAAACGTCACTCTCTACAGTCGGCACTATTGAAAATAGAATTGCTTCAACAATAGAGAGAAACGTTAATACCAGATTAAAAGCCTACAATGGTGAAGAGATTGCTGTTAGAAATATGATTGATATATCAAGTCTTAATAGAAAATCAAATGAAGAAGTAAATGGTGTTTTAACTGAAAGAGCTAAGATTATAAAAGAAGGTCAAAAGCAAGCTTTTGATGATCTATCTAAATTTAATACTGAATCAGCGGACTTCTTATCTCAAGTTTCAAGTGAATCCGGAAAGATACTGTTGTCTACTGCATTTAGAATAGAAGATACTGCTGTGGCGCAAATGGAGAAGGAAATAGATCTGCAATTGAGCACTACTATTACCAAGTTTAGAATTTTGAAAGAATCTGTTATAGAGATAGGCAGAGTGTTCGTTACTGCATTTAAACCGCTTATTGAATTTTTAATCCCAATTGTTTCTAAAGTAAAAGATTTTTTCAATAACCTAGGGAATGGTGCTAAAATAATTCTTAGCTTTGTAACTGTAGTTGCGCTGCTGGTTCCTGGCTTTAAATTGCTAACAACGGCTGTTAAATTTTTTGGGATTTCAGCCTTTTTGGGTTTTTCAAAAATTACATCAAGTTTAACCGGTGTTGGTAATAAGCTGATAACTGTTGAAGATCTTTTCACAAAAGGCGCCAAGGCTATGCGTGGGTATAAAGAGGCCGTGCAGTTTACAGATAACTCGATACTGCTTTCAGGCAGGAAACGTGGAAATATGCCATCTCTTTCGGGGCTGTCGTTACCCGTCCAGGAAAAATTGATGCAAACAAATTTGGTGCCTGGGTTTGGTACTGATAACAAATTACTCAAATCTTTTTTTGGAAAGAATGCACCCAATTTAAATATGCCATCGACTATGCAGGTGGCTAAGACACTAAATGAGTCAGGGGATGCTGTAAAAACTGCAGCCAAATCTGTTAAGAATGGAGCGGATAGTGTTGCGAGCGCTGCTGAAAAGGCTAGCGAGGACATTGCAGAATCTATTGCAAATAGTTTTAAAAATAATACATTTATTAATAATAAATTTATAGGCAATAATCAATTTGGTGATGGAACATCTGGTCGTGGTCCCAATGGTGTGAGAGGTGGACCCTCCGGTGGTCCACAAACAACGCCAGCCGCACCACCCATCACGACGCCAGTAGTTACACCATCAGATATACCAGCAACACCAGTACCCAACCGCCCCGGAGCTGTCGAGAATACTCTCCAGCAAACTCTTGCAAGATTAAATGATAAATTAAAGCAAATAAAATTCCTACCAGTTGGAGCGCCGGCGGCTCTTGAACAATTGATACCGCCCGCCAGACTCGATCCTACTGAATATCTAAAACGTTCCAGCGGTGATCTTAGCGAGTTTGTTAAAAGAATGAAGATAAATCTTGCTGGCCTTACTCCTTTTCCATTTGTACCTAAATCATTTGAAGACGCTGGACAGCTCGTACCGCCATCTTTACAAAAATTAGCACTCCCCAGGGGTGTGCCAACATCGGTTGAACAAGTTATACCGCCATCGCTAAAAAGGCTGGCTCTTCCAAAAGTCGCTACAATTATTAGCCAGACTGCCGGTAAGGCAACAGACATGGTTGAACTTCACCTATATGAATTATTGGATGTGTATAGAGGACTAAAGATTCCAATCCCAGATGAGTTGCAATATCTTAATGGTGTTCAAAGATCGTTTAACGTAACGCAAAGGCAAAAAGACGCAGTGCTGGAAAGGCTTGATTATTCAATACAAGAACAAGAAAATTTGATTAAAGATGAAATTAAAAGAGTTGCAAAAAAAGAGGGAGTTATTAAGGGTAGTTTTTCCGATCCGTATCTTAGAAGATTAGCAATTCAAAAACTTCAGGAAGAGGGGAGGAATGTTACATTCCCATTTGCAGACATTGTTGGTTCATCTGGAAAAACTGGCCCAAAAGCAACGGTTAAAACAAGACTTACTGCTGGCACTGGAAAAAAACTTACAAATATTGTTGCCAGTCAAATTACTGAAGTGGATAAAATTGTTTTAGAGCTTATTGGTAGACATATTCAAAGCACTCCAGTAAGACAATTGCCATTTTTTGCAAATCTTGATCGGCTCTATGGCAAAGTTGCTGCCGGTGCTAGATTGGAGCCCGGTTTTATTTTAAAGAACTTGAAGCAGATAACAAGTAACTTGGATATAGGTTTTAGAACTTTTATTGAAACATTTTTTGATGAAAATGCCAGCTTTATTTCAAGATCATATACAAAATTAAATACAGGAATTAGAAAATCTATTGCTAGTAAATTTTTAGAAACAAAAACAGTTGGTGAATTAACTCAGATAGCAAAAATATTCCCATCCCTAGCAGACGAGATTGCTTACATGATTGACGATGTGTTGCCGGCTGGAATTGTCAAAGGTCCGTTAATGAATCTTTTTGATGGCGCTGCGGTTAAATTAGGCAATTTAAACCCAAGAGCAGCATCCTCACTTGGTGAGGCTTTACATGCTGCAACAAATGAATTAATTGATACAACTGGAACTAAAACAATAGATTTTATAGATTCATTTGGAGCAAGGACCTCGAGATTAATTGATGCAGCACCCGGTGTTTTGGGTGCAAAATTTAGAAATGATCGTATTAAAGGGTTCAATGAAACTTTGATGAGAAGCATGCTTCCAGTCGATAAAAGCGGTCGTTCATTAAAAACATTTAATAGTATGTTTAAAACATTATTTAATATTGGGAATCAGGGAATGTTCCCGGATGCAAGTACTGTTTCTGATTTATTTAATATTAAAGAACAAGCTGCGGCAATTGATTATGTTTTATCAAGTCAAGATAATGCAATACAAGATCTCATTAGAAAAAGAATGGAAGCCCTTTCAAAGGGCGATGCGGGGGCTGTTACAAGAAAATTTATAAGAGAACTGCTACCATTAATGCAAAGTATTGAGCCAGGTGGTGAGCTGTTTAAAACCATTACTTCAGGGACCGCCGTTGGCATTAGAGACCTTGTTGCGGCTGGTTTAGACCCAGACGGTTTAGGCGTGCAAATAACTGACGGTTTAAGAGATGAAGGCGTTCTCAAAATTGCTGCTGCTAGAGACATAGCACAAAAAATGAAAAAAATTGGTGGTGTTAAAAAAATTCAGGTTTTGGAAAAGCTGTTAATAGAAAGTGAAATTCAGAAAATACTATCAAGTACTGATGAAGCTGTAAGGATTGCTTTACAAGAGCAAGTTGGCAATGTGCAGCGCAGTATTTCTGGCTTCACACCAGTTGCTAAGAATAAATTTTTGTCTGAATATGGCGGTTCCCTTGAAAGAGCTGCTGCTGCACAAATGGTTCAGAGAAAAGGTTTTGATTTAAGAGTATTTAATCCGGCATCAGAGTTGTACAATGATGCTGCTGAGGGTGCGCTGTTGAGAAATAAAACAGTCGTTGATGCGGTAAGAGCCCAGTTTGAAAAAATGGGCCTGGGTCTTCAGGATGAAGGTCGAGTCCTGACAACAGCTTTAGATTCCATGATTGCTGATTCAACACCTGAAATGGTTGAAGCGAGAAGGGGGTTTGTAAAAGTATTTAGACAAAAAATGGCGGGTCTTGCTCTTCCAACAGGACCTGTCGGTAAAACTATTGGTGGTTTAACAAGGTCTATTGCTGAATATGTAGCCCAATTGGAAAGTCTCGGTGCAGTAGATCCAGCAGTCCCTGTGCATCGTTTTAAGACGCAAGCTGTTGAATTATTTAGAAGAAAACTGCCGGCTGTATTTGATTCTAGAAATATTCTTGGAATGCTACCAGCAAGATTTATTGGCGGCGTTGGTGAAGTTGTCGACAATTTTAAGAAAATTACTCTTGAGCAAGTAATTCCACAACAACTCGCTCTTCCAAGAACAACGGGGTTTGGGAGGGGTGAGGTTTCAAAAGCTCTTAGGTTAAGTCAGTTTGTTAAACAAATGCAAAATGTTATGATTCAAGAAATGATAGGCAACATGCAGCAATTAATGCCGCCAATTGTTGACAACATTAAAGGAGGATCATTAGTTCCATTTGGAGATGTTGCAGCAAGGGTTAAGAAGATGTCATTGCCATTTGCTATCAGAGGTGGGTCTCAGCTAGCTGGTGTTGCCGACGCAGCCCTTGCGTCTGCAAAAACGGTTGGTGAGGGGTTAGATAATTTCTTACAGCAATTGTTAGCTCAATTCCCAATGGATACAGAATTGAAGAAAATGTTTGCAAAAGTGGCATCTGAAGTTCTTGCAAAAGATCCAATGGGTCCACTTGCAACTTTAATGGCAAAGAAAGCAACATTTGCCGGTCAAAGTGTTGCAACTGATTTTGATTTTAGAGCGATACCAATTACTGAAACAGTAAAGAAGAATTTAAAGAAGGCATTGGATGATGTTGCTGCAACTATGTATTCAGCAATAGATCTTGCAGTGAATAATGGTGTTGAAGTCCATAGCAGCGGGTTTAAGCAATTGTTCATGCCCGATGGCAGTATGTTTACAGAATTCAAGAATAAAGCAAAAACATTGTTCTCTAGTGGAAAGATGAAAGCAAGATTGAGCTTCATGAGAAGCCTGACCAGCAATGCTAAATATTTGGCTCAAGTGGTGCAGGCATCATTGGTGGATGCAGTTCAAGCTGGTTCTTATGCAATATCAAAGCTTGGGGCAGAAGGTATTGATCAATCTGTCAAAACAACATTTAAACAAAGAATACTCCAAGCAGCAAGGGCGGCAAAAATATCAGCAGAAGATTTTATGGCTGGAAAAGCCGCGGCGCTATCTGATGATGCTGAAGAGCCTGCAAAGAAGGTAAAATCTCCAAAAGCGAAACCTGCTGCGCCAAAGGTGGTGCCTGTTGTGCCAGAGGTAGTACCTGTTGCGCCAAAGGTGGTACCTGTTGTGCCAGATGTGACGGAACCGATTAAGAAGGCGAGCAATAAAGTTTCAAAGGCACTAGCGTTAACCGCAGATGAAATTGCAAAACAGGCTGAAATATTTAAAGCTACGTTTGGGGAGTACCCTGTTGGCTATCAGCCTCCTAAGCCAGTAATACCGGCTGCCGCAGCCCCAGCCACTGCTGGTGCAGCAGCTGGTGCCACTGTGCAAGAAGTTTTTGATGAGGTTAAACAAGACATTGCAAGCCCGATAGAAAATCTTACTGTTGAAACAAAGAAGAGTTCGGATAAAATTAGTGGAGCAATTCAAAAACAAATCCTAGAGTTTGATGAATCACTTGCCAATTTCTTTAAGGGACCCAACTTGTTCCAAGGGCCCAATATCTTTCAGGGCCCGATACAGAGTGGAGACAATTATGATATTAAGACTGTTAGGAGGAGGGGGTCCGCTGCAGATGTGGCGCAGGCGGCGGCGGCAAGGGCTGCTGTTGCAGAAGAGACTGTATCTAATTTAACGCCATCCACTGCAACAGTTGAAATGTTGAGAGCAAGGAACGCAACGAAGAAGCTGCGAGAAATGGAGCGCCGTCGCACAGAGAAGGGCATCTCGCCAATGACGGAGAAAGAAATTGCTAGAGCAAAGCAGTTGCTTGGAATACAAGATCAAGTCACCCTGGCTGCAAATCAGATGATTAATCAGATGACGCTTGCGCAGAGAGTGACGGGTCAGTTAAAGGCAAAGAGTGCTTCCGCGTTCAGCAAAATAGCCAGCTCGATTTCTTCAGCAAATCAAGCACTCGTTAAAACCATTCCGGGATTAAGGTCATTTGAAGTTGGTCTCGCTTCAATTGCTGGTTTAGGCGTTTCTAAAGCAATAGGTAATACGGTAAAACAAACTCTGCTTCTGCAAGGGGCGATGCTTAAGGCGGTCGCTGCGGAAGCGAAGCTTTTCGTGTCATCACTCAGCAGAAGTAAGAGCCTTAAGGCATTGTTATTTTTTGCTACCGCTGGATTCTCGGCTCTTGGCAAATCTATTTTTGGAGCAAGTAAGAATTTGATTAGTTTTACAAAACAACAAGGCTTTGCTGGCGGTATAAAGAATGCAGTCGCCAGCCTTACTGGTGGTATTGCAAGAACGGGATTTAGCATCGCAGGTTTAATTATAAAATTTGGCGCTATTGGAATTATAGTGATCCCAATAATTATTATGATCGCCTCATTGTTTAAGCAACTAAAAGGCGGGTTGACAAATATTGAGCCGGTGATGAACAACTTTAGAGCTGCATGGGCAGCAATTAAAGAGGCAATATCTGCAATTGCTTCGCCTTTTAAAGACTTTATTAACTCCCTGATGGGTCTTGATGGTCTTGAAACACAAACTGCAAAAACAGCCGGAGTTTTGTATTCACTATCCCTAGTTGTCTTAAGGATCTCACGAGCTTTTAAGAGTTTCGCTGAAGGCCCGCTGCAGAGCTTTATAGGGAAGATGAGAGAGGCAACTGATAAGAAAACTGTTGGTACATTGATACCGTTCCTTACAAGAATGATAAATAGATTTATTCTTGTATGGGAGGCATTCTCAAGCGGATTCAGGGGGAATACCGATGAGATGAAAGAATCCTTGAAAGCCCTCGGCTACTCCCTGCTGTACGATGTGATTGGATTTGTGCAGGGCGTGACGGAGGCCCTGGCTGTGTCCATGCCTTACCTTGGGAAGCTGTGGGATTTTATCATGGCTGGAATAGTTAAGGCATTCGAGTTTGCAATGATATCTGTTCTATATTTGTTCTCAGCAACTTTGGATGCTATGAAAGATATGTTTGAAAACAGTTGGATTGGCAAGATCTATGGCAAAATGGTTGATGCTACCGAATTTGTCTACAACATTACGAACCCAGACATTCCGGACAATATACTGTACCCAGAGCAGTTGAATGAGATTGCCGAAGCAGAAAAGAATCTTGCTCAGGCTACAACGGATAGCGAAAAGAAAACGGCGCAGGCAAGACTGAAGGGGGCTAAAGATAGACTCGCATCTGTTAAGGGTAATAAAGATTCCCTACAGTCAATAATTGATATAGTTAAAAAATCCAGCGATAAATTAACCAAATCTATTTTTGACGCAGATCTTGGCACAAAGTTTGGAAAATTTGCCCAAGGAGGGCTAAATAGTCTGGCTTCTGTGCTTGCTCAAATGAGAACCGGGATTGCCGGTCTATATGAAAAAGCAACAGGCAAAAATATTGACGTAGCCTTGAGAAAAAGACTTTCTGGCGCTGCGGAGGCTGAGATTATTAAAGCGCTCGCCAAAGCCGCTGCAAAGGCGAATGCCGCTGGCAAGAAGCTCGGTGGTGGGGTGGGGGATGCGATAAATAAGGGCATTGCTTCACTAAAAGAAGATTTTGGTATGAAAGTCTTCTCAAATGCCGACAGCTTAATGGAAAGATTTGTTGAAAACATGAAGACAAATCTTGATAGTCAAAAAGATAAAGCTATAGAAGCTTTTGACCAACAAATTGAGTCAATTGAAGCGCTAGCTGATGCAGAAGAGAGGCTCACTGCAAAGATGGAGTATGAGGAGAGAAGGCGCGAGCTTATCAAGTCAAAGGATCTTGATAGAGAGAACTATTTGCGTGAAAGAAAGGTCGCTGCCTACGAGGGCAGGACAGAAGATGTTCGAGGACTTGACTTGGCATTTAGGAAGAGCTCAAAAGATGCCCAGAAAGAACTATCGGATCTTGATTTAGATCGTAGGAAGGAGCTGCAGGCCGAGCAGCGCGGATTGGCAATTGCAGTAATTAACAAACAGAAAGACGAGCTGACTAAAGAATATGAAAAAATGTTTAAAGAGTTTGAACAACGTTTAGACAGAATTAAAACAAGAGGGTTCTCCACACAGGAAGAGTTTGCGACTCTACTAAAAGATCTGGGCTCCGCTGGCACACAGTTTTCAGGAGAACTTGCCAAGACATTTGAGACATCGATGCTCGCGCTTCCAGCTGCTATTAAGACAGTAACCGATCCGGCAATTGGGATGTTCACAATAGCAATGGATAAACTTATTCTCGAGGCTAAGAATCATTTTGGATCATCTACAGGTGTGCCTGACGTAAATTCGGTACTTGGTGCTGCGTATGCGTTGGTGACTGGATTGCCAAATACATTCAAGCAAGCATTTAATACCACCCTTATTAATACATACGTAACTCCATTTGCAAGTAAGCTTAAATCAGATCTGGCGGCAGTTGTTCCAAAAAATCTTTGGGTTGAAGCTGGAATTGCAGCTGTTAATGAATTAATGAATGAAATGAAGAGGCAGATTCGTGCGAAAATGACGGGCCCCGATAGTATTTGGGAAGAGTTCAAAAAGATATTTGCAGAGCTGGACCCATCTACCATACCTAATTTTGCGGACTTCTTCCCCATGCCAGATCCCGGCGTAGACCCATTTGAGGACCTTAAGAAGCGAATAAAGGAACTAATGGACGATCTAGCCGCATTGAAATCTGAGCTTGTTATAATTGATGACCTTGCCAACAAGGGGGGCGATGAGGAATCTTCTGGTTCGAAATCCCCAGGGGCCGGAGACGACCCTTACGCATTAGCGCCGGGCTTCTTTACCGGCAAGTCAGGTATCGGCGGCGGTCTCCCGGATTTCTCCAAACTGCCAGAGAACTATCGTTATAATGCAAAAACACGTACCATCCAGGTAAAAATAAACGCCATGACGAAAGAGCAATTGGCTGCTCGCGGTATAGATAGCGAGGCTGCCGCACGGATCAGCAAACTCCAGGGTGGTTACGTAGACGAAAGTGCTAGCGTTTTAAAACAGTTCTCCTATGCCGGAAAGCAAGGTGTATTGAAGGGGCTTGTTAAAAATACAGGGATGGAGCTAAACAACTTCGCTAATAAAGGAGTGTTGGCATATCTAATGCCCAATGTGATCCAAGAGGCAGAGGCGACCGGTGAAGATATTGCAAAATCAGTCAAAGGTGGATTCGATACAGAAATAAAAGTTAACCTGCCCATCAAAGAGTTGATTGGCGAATACAATGAAGCATATGGTGACAGTCCTAATCTCGAAATTCCAGGAATTGATGATTGGATAAATAAAAATATTCGTCCAGCAATTAAAAATGCAAAAGAAAAAGGCAAGGAGATTGCTAAATCTCTAAAGGATGGAATCATAGAAGCCTTTGGAAGCCCGTCCGAGTGGGTTGATTTTAAATCCTGGTGGGGTCGATTAATAAGTATTGTTAAAGGAATATTTGGTATTGAATCTCCATCGAAAGTGTTCTTTGGTATTGGCAGAGATATAATGCAGGGTCTGATTAACGGTATTGCAACTCTTTCAGCAACACCAGCAAACATTATTGCAACAGCATTTGGAGGTATTGAAGAAAAAATAAAGGGGATTGCAACCACTGTAACAACAAAATGGTCCACAGAGATTTCTCCGAAACTTGTGGAATGGCGTAATTATGTTACAAATGATCTTTCGACTGCTTTTGTTACTGCAAAAGAAAAATTCGGAGAATTGGCATCTGGGTTTAAGACCGGATATGACAATTATATCTCACCAACAGTTGCTAAGATGAGAGGATTTCTTGAAGGCGAACAGGGGCTTGGTAAGCTTGTTGGCGACTTGAAAGAAGGATTTGGCAAGATACCTTCTTCATTTAATTCTGGATGGAATACTTTTGTTGATAACTGGAACTTAAATGTTGTCGGGGGGCTCGTTAAACAACTGGGTGCAAAAGCAAAAGACGCTCTTGGGTTCGTGGCTGCAAAGCTTAACAAATTCTATAACGGCGGTAAAGTTGGCGCATTTACAGGCAGTGGCCCAACACCAGGGTTCCCGCAACAAGGTGTGCCAGCCCTGCTTCATGGCGGTGAATATGTTCTCAATCATAAAGTTGTGGAAAAGATTGGTCGGGGCCCTCTTGATGAATTAAATAACCTGAGACACGGTGGGTATTATAAGGGCGGGAAGGTGCCTGGCGGCAAGGGCGGCGGGGTTGCACGAACGGCTGATGGTGCCGAGAGGCGGGTGTTGGCAGCGCGAGAGGCAGTTCTTAATTCTAAGAGAACCATAGGTCTAACAGCCGACAGTATGGAGTCAATAATTGGCAAGCAAGTTAAACAAACTTTAGGCATCACGGCTGATAGTGCTGAGAAGAGAATTGGTAGAGTAATTCCGTCCGGTAGCGCAGACTCTGTTGCGACTCAGCGACTTAATGAAAGGGCGGCGGTGACGCCCTACCTTCAGGCGTTAAGTACTCCTGTTATACCAAAAGATACAAGAAGTGGATTTCAAAAGGTGTTAGGCGTTGGTGCAGCGTTCGGCCGGGGTGCACTTGATGTAGCGAATAGTATGGCGGAAAGCATGCAGGCCACATTTGTCAATCCATTTATTAATGCTGGCGGTCAACTTATTGGTAAAAATCCAAATCTTCGCCAGGCTGGGTTGATGGAGACCGTTGTTAATACTGCTGATGTGATAGCGACAGCCCTTACTGCTGGCGGCAGTAAGGCAATTACCACTGGCGGTCAAGTCGGTATAAAAGCAATAATATCTGCACTAGCAAAGGGTTCAGTAGAAACAGTAGCGCAAACAACGGCTAGGAAAGCCCAGGAAGTGGCGACAAAGCAAGCTATAAAGGCTATTGCGAATTCTGGAAGATTATCGCTTGGTCAATCAGCAAGAATCGGTCTTGGAATGACTGGTAAAAATATGGCAAAAAGAACTATTTTTCAAGATGGCATTAAAGGAATACCGAGAAGATTCTGGCAGGAAATAACACCTAGGCCGATACTAAATCTTCCTGCCTACGCCGGTAATAATGTGCCAAAATTTATTGATGCGTTACCGGCTAGTAGCGGGGGCAGAGATACTATTAAGCTGTTTGATGAATTAGATGTGATAGCGGGTGGTAAGTCATTGCTTACTGAATCGCAAAATATTTATGTCCGAAGATTAGCTGCAAAGGCAAGGCTACAAGTCCAGGGTGTAATGCCAAAACTTTTGGATTCTGAAGAAGAAATGATTTTTTGGAATAAGTACATTGATGACATGTTGGGGTTAAAAACTGGCGAAAAATCACGTGCTCGACATGATGCAGAGGGTGATATGATTGCAAATCTTGCTAATAAGATTGCAGAGTCAATGGGTGGGGCGTTGGGTGGTGCTAAAAAACCAATAGACCCAAGAATAATTCCTGAATCAAAAGAAGTTGCTAAGTATACCCAAAATCAATTGGGGTTGGCTAGAAGCATTTCTAAATATTTACGAGATACTCTTCAGGGCTCAGCTCCTGGCTCATCGATACCTAGGGAAGGTGCATATAAAAGTTGGGTAAACCAAGTTGGAAAAGCTATGGGTCTGCGACCGCATAAGAGGGATATAGAGCAACTTTCTGAATTGATTTTGGGTAAAGAGGGGATGCCGTTGCAATCTTTAAAGAAATATCCTAACGCATTTAGTATTAATTTTAAAGACAAGCTGAAATCAATACTCCCCGACATGTCGTCTAGATCTATCCGGAAAAAGCTTTTCGGGGAGAAGCGCGGGTTTTCAAAATTGTTTGGTGGAGCTTCTGATATCGGTAGAAGAATTATAAATATGACCAAAGGGTCCGATCCAGGTCATCTTACTTTACCGGGCGGCCCGGTTGGCCCATCCGCTATAACACCATCAAGAATACTCGAAAATATTGTTGAAGATACTCCTGATGTTGTAAAGATAATTGATTCCATCCCCATATACAATATTGGTCAAAAAGAAGTTGCATTTGGATTACACTCATTCAATAAATTAGACTTTGACACAGCAGGAATAGATTTAATAAGTAAAAATCCATACAAAATAGCTGGCCTTGACCCGAAATCCACTCCTGTACAATTCGCTGTTGACTATGCAAACGCTCATAAAGCACATATTGATCAATTGATGAGTCAAGGCGTGGCATACGATGTCGCAACCAGGTCGCCACATGTTGACGCTCTCTTGTATGCTGCTGCTCGTGGGAACAATGCATCTAAGTTCGAATATGACGCCCTTGCTTCGCGAGGAAGAGATATGGTGGTGGCTATAAAGAAAGAACAAGCAGAAGTGTATGAGCAATTTCATGCCAAAAACCCATCAGTAATGATAGAAACGATGAGAAAATTTAAGACATTAAGTTTAGATGATTTATTCCTCGTTCATGAAACGCCGCATCTTACTGCGGGGGCCCCGATGGGGGTGGATGGTGTCAAGGACCTCATCTTGCGCCCGACTGGTGATTTCCAAACCAGATTCTTTAATGCAAATGGTGAGTTCGAAAATGAATATATAAGAGATACTGTTCACTTTGCCATTAATCACTTAGTTACTGGTCATGGCAATCGGGCGGGGTATGCCAATCCAAACATTGTAATAGCAAGATTAAAAGATGTTCTCGAGGCAAACCCGGGCGCTCTCGATAATTTGCATTCAGTTGACACATACCTAACACCAACTCCTGGCAATGGCCTAATACTGCCTGCCGGATCATATCGCTATCTAAGAGATGTGGCGGGCAATAAATCCAAGGAAGTCTCAGGTCAAATAGCAGACATGCTTGGTAAAAAGAGAGTGGATGAATTGTTTGATTCCATGACACCATTCATAGTTGAAGGTGGGGAGCATGGAAGCAACACAAGTATGTTTGACTATTTTATAAAGAGTATTGCAGGCCCGATGGGGGTCCGGTCCGGCCCAGGTCATTTCGATAGTCCATGGTCGTATTTTTCCCAAATGGGTCGAAATCTAGAAGACGTAGCGACTATCCGCCCTTCCCCCTCTCGCGGTGGGCCATTCGGCTTTAAGGCTGGGGAGAATGCAATCGATTATCTAACAACTTATTTAGGGCAATTAAGCAATAATGCAGTCGCTAGAATACTGGCTAGAGACGAGATGTTTACTAATGTTTTAAGAACTACAACATTTGCTCCTTATAACAGGAGGAGCATCTTTAAGAAGGGTGGCTATGTGCCCGGTGCCACGTCTACACCAGTACCTGCAACATTGCATGGTGGTGAATTTGTTCTAAATGCAGAGGCTGTAAGAAAGATTGGCATACCAGCTCTAGCGCAACTTAATCAGGCAAAATTCTCTGTTCCGCAAATGCCATCAATGAGAATCCCCGCACCGGCGATGCAGGCTGCAGGTGGGGCGAGTTCGTCAACACAAAACATAAACATTTATGTAGATACATTTGTTGGGGAGCCGGAGTGGTTTAACTCAATGATGAAAGATTACAACACCAAAGTTTTGCCAAGAAATCAAAAAGCAGCAGGTCTGCAGAATAGAACTATAAGTACATATAACGGCCTGAATAAGGGGGGCTGATGACGATATCCAACCTTTTATCCATTAACTCAACAGAAATAACAGAACACAACAGAAAAGTTTCTATTAGCGAACAAATTGCTGCCGAAGATATTGATCTTGCCTCCGGTCACAAGAGGAGATACTATTCAAGAAACAAAAAAGAGTTCTCTTTAAATTGGTCTTACCTACCCAGCCTGCAATCAAAAACTGTTGATAGCCGTGTCGGTAGAGACTTTTTGTATTCGCTTGCAAATGGGGCATCTGTTGCAACTGTTCGTATTGAATTGGCGCCGGGTGAATATGAGACATTCGAATGCTATATTGATTCATATAGTGAAGAATTGGTAAGGAGAGAGTACACAACTCAGTGCTCCTATTATGACGTTTCACTTACGTTAACGGAGAGATAGAATGTCAGAGTTTGGATTCTACTCATTTTCAGAACCGTTTGGTATTGACTTTAATACTCCCGATGAAGCAATCGGGGCGGCCTCATCAATTGCTATTGAATCAAATGCTGTAATTAATATTACAAAGATAGCATTTGCGAACTCATCTGTTTCTGTAGACAGCGATGTTTCTATTGTTGCTAGAAGAATAATTCATGCGCAATCAGAAATTATTGTAGATGGAGCAACATTAACTCTTGGTACTAGAGTTAAACTGGCTTCTATTGCAATATCAATAACATCTAATGCGGTTGTTGAATCTGAAAAGATTGCATTTGCATCAACTGCGATTGCAATAGGCTCTAATCTCTCTGTATCGGCACAAGAAATTCTTAATGCATTAGTGGTCATTCAATCAAATTCTAGCGTATCTGCCACGGCAATCAAAATAGCAAAGGCATCTGTATTAATAACTCCATCAAGTAATGTGTCTGTAACGGCAACCAGGGTATCTTTAATTACATCTAGTATTAGCAGTAATGTTAATCTTACAATTATCGGTAAAATATCACTAATTACAGCAAGGATAATTATAAATAATCTTGGCGCGGTATCCGCTAAAGCTATTAAATTTGCAGTAGGCAATGTAGTGTCAGCCAGTGACTTGTCTGAAATTAGGACGGTCCTGCTAATTGACGACAAGCCTATAACTAATCATAACAGAAAACTTGGGGTTGTGGCTGAACCTGTATTTGTTGAAAACGTTAATTGGAATAACAGAAAGTCTAGATATTATAAATCATCCGCTAGACCGGCTAGAAGAACTTTTAGTTTGTCATGGTCATATGTGCCAAACTCTGCATCGCATACAGTGGATGGCAAAAAGGGCAGGGACTATTTAAGGGAAATAGCCAGCAAACCGCAGCACCATGTGTTGAAAATTTTAAATATGGATGAAAATGGCACCACGGCATATACCGAAACAAGTTATAATGTATTGGTGAAAGATTACAGTGAAACGCTGATTAGGCGCGATCTTGTCGAGGATATTTACTTCTGGGATTGCTCAATTAGTTTGGAGGAGGTATAAATGCTTACCAAGGGCAGGTATGATTTAGACATATCCAACTCCTTCAATAGCGCTATATCTTCTATTTCTCAAAGAGTAAAGCCATTGATATTGATAGACTGGCTAGACAGTAGGCATGTTGATAAGTTTGCAAATACAGAAATTGCCTCCAGTAACTATACCAATGCGCTGAAAACAGATCAGCAGGTCTCTAACACCGCATCGGGTCTGTTAGCCAATAATCGATCGCTGACAAGTAGAGAGATTTTATTTAATAAATCTAGGGATAGAAATTTTTATTTTACACCAAATGAATCTGTAAATGGAATAGAAAGGCAGTCATTTACCTGGGGTGTCTGCGATGCAAAAGACGCTAATGGTAAAACCATAACTGCCAATGGTCAGTGGCATTGTTTGCCAACTACAAAAGATGAGAACTATGAATTTGGCTACGAATCCTCTGTTAAAAGTACGGCTAATTTGCACGGGACATTAAATGGTTATGAACTAACATCACCGGTAATACTAACATATGTGTTTGCAGAAAGAAAAGTGAACTTAATTAATATAATTACATCTGAATACAATGGTCAGATATGTGCTTATAATATTAAAGCATATCATAATACAAACACTCTTGTTTACAATGAAGATGGTGAAATGCTGGCAGATTCCTATTATTCCAATCATTACTTGGAAAATATCAGTAATGATAATATTAATAAAATATTATTAACGGTTTACACAACAAAGAACCCTCAAGATTATGTAAGAGTGAACGAGGTTGCGCCTATATATCGAGTTGATATTACTGATTATATTATCAATTTTAATGTTGCAAAAGTTAGGGATGTGCATGAAACAAGCTTGCCAATTGCTGGGGGCGGGAGCAGCACTGCTTCATTATCGCTAGATAATTCTAATAAAGATTTCAACTTATTTAACTCCGCATCGCTTTATGGAAAATACATGAAAAAAGATTTAAGATGTCATGTGTTTGCGGGATGGGAGCGAGAGCCGTATTCGTCGGATCAAATTGTTACAACGCTTTCATCAAACCTGGCCGCAAATTCTAACTCCATTAGCGTCTTTAGCATCAATGACTTTCCCGATGGCGGGGCCGGGGACGACTATCTTTTAACTATAAATTCGGGAACAACAACGCAGGAGAGGGTTGTTGCAAGAAAAGGTAATGGAAACTTTTTTACTGCTGTGCAAAGAGGAGTTGGGGGTACAAAGGCAAGGGCTCACGCTGCTAATTCTACTGTTTCGTATGACATATTCGAATATGTACCATTTGGTGTTTTTTATATTGACGAGTGGCAAGCTTCATCGTCAAGCATGAATGTGACAGCCAATCTATCTAATTGGTCAAAATTTAGTCAAGATAAAACAATAACTAAAGGCTTTCTTCTTCAAGAAACAACGGTTGCTGAGTCTGTCGAACATCTTTTGTTAATGACAAACTTTCCTAGAAAAGAGATTAGCTACTTAATAAATCCAGATAAGTTTTACCCCAAGAACAATTCAGTAATACATTTAAATTTTAATGAAAAAAATGTCGATAGAGCAAATAATTCAAGAACTGTTGCTTCTTCATTAAGAGCAAGATTGTATAAAGTTGCACAAGATGGCAATCCACGTGACATTAGGTTGGATCTATTAGATAAATATTTGTCTACTTACGAAAAGGCCCTCGATATCAGGACATCCGTAGCGCCATCAAAAAACACAACGTCTAAGGAAATTTCTGATCAAAGCGGTGAAAGTAAAGCTTTGAATTGGATATCGGGTCAATTTACCGATAAGAGTAATGTTGTTGTTGATAGCTTTTTCAATGGTGTATTCGATGGCTATTACGTTCCCTCAAACAGTGGCGAGCAGAGGCTTATTCTTGGTATTAACAAGGGCGGGTTTAGAGTTTATTTAAACCAAGTTAAAATTATAGAGAAATGGATGTTCGTTGATTCAGGAACAAACACGCCAGAGTCTTTCTCATCTGATCTGTATAACTTAACTGCTGGCAAAATATATTCTATAAAAATTGAGTTTTTTGCCGAAGAAAAAATAACAAATCAACCATTTAAGATATTTTTAAAGAAAGAGTATGACTCGGTTATAGACTGGGTTTACAGCCATGAGTGCTACACTATGACTGCTGAGGATAACTATGGGAACAGGACGCTGGGTTCTTATTTGACTTTTGCATCAAATACCTGGACGCCCACGGCAAACGTGAACATTATAGAGAGATCGGGTAGGCAGAGCAATGGCTTGCTATTGGCAAATGCAAAAATATCCGAGCCCTCCGGCGTTGTGTCGGATGAAGACAGTAGATCTGTCTTGCTGGAATCTAACGCCTACATAAGAATCCCATATCATCAATCATTTGACGTATTCGATTCCAATAGCATTGCGCACACCGGTGATTTCACAATTCAGGTGTACGCTAAAATGCATAATGGTAGTTTTTCAAACACCGGAGAATACATTAGCTGTTTCAACAACGCATCTCCCACTAGTGGGTTTGAGTTCTATTCAAACTCGGCATCAAATGGTTTTAAAATTATCACATCTAATGGACTTCAAACAATCTCTTCCAATACTGCGCTGTCTAATTCAAATTTTAGTTTAATAACAATTACATATTCAGACAGTACACTTAAGTATTTTATTAACGGAGATTTAAAAAATACAATCACCACCGCCGGAACATTATTGCCATTTACAGGAAAAGATATAACAATAGGCGGAAGGGGTGCCTCATTTAGTGCAGAAGCAGGGGAAGCATTTGCAGTAGAAAATGCACCAATTGTAATAAGGTCTTTTTATATAGACGAATTTAATATTAGCAATATTGTGTTTGATGATGAAATGATAGTTAACACTTATGTACAAACACAAATGCAGCCAGTGCAGGTTATGCCATTTATTTTTGGGAATGATCAGTCAATAGGGCAGATTATTGACGAGATTAGCTTGGCTGATCTGGGGAGGTTGTATTTTGATGAATTCAATACAGCTCGATATGAGCACTTTAATAGACTCTTTGAATCGTCAATTAATCAACATGCAAATGTTCAATATACATTATCCGATTCTTCAAACATAATAGATGCAAGTTACAATGTTCAGCTTCAAACAAACAAGGTAACAGTTAAAACTCAGGGCGTTGCTAATAACATTACAAGCAAGCAAGGGCTGTGGAGGGCTGATTCTCCCACATCAGTTGCTGTTGTTTCTTTAACTGGATCATTAAGTAACTCTGATACAAGCATGACTGTCACATCAACTGACAATCCAAGTTTCCCAAAAGCTGGCTATTTAATAATAGACAGTGAAATAGTTCAATATGGTAATACAACAAGTAATTCTTTTACATCACTGGAGAGAGGGAAGTTTGAAACCGCGGCGGCTTCCCACAGTGCTAACACTATTGTTAGAGAAGTTAAAGTATATGACAGATTACTGTTCGAAAAATCCCCAGCCTATATGATTGAGCAGCCTTTAATCACAAATATTACAGACGTTAAGCCTCCAAAATTAGAGTTGATTAGATACAATCCAAGTCCATACGGGGCTGTGCTGATCATTGCTGCCTCTAACAATAACTCTGCTGGGAGTATAATTTATTTAGAAGGTCAGGACAATGAGACGGGAGTAACGCACGCCACTTCTATCGCGGGAATACCGGTGGTGGTTACTGATGTTAATCAGGAAGTTAAAGAACAAAAAGCAACTCTTGATGACAATATTAGAAGATATGGGTTAAAAGAAATAACAATTGACAATCAATTTATTACAAATTTTGATCATGCCAAAAAATTGGCTAACTTTATTATTAGTAAAGTAAGCGAACCAGTTCCTATTTTAAATTTGAATATATTAACAGTGCCTAAATTGCAACTTGGTGATAGAATAAGGATATCTACGATGGATTCTTTTGATATAATTAATGGTGATTATTGGGTGATAAGTTCTGATTTTTCTTATGATAAGAGCTTGTCTCAATCTGTTGTTTTGAGGAAGGTAGTTTAATGCCGTTAAGATCAAGCAGTGGAATATCTGAAAACTCTATTCTTTTCTTTGAAGGAGGGCATAATCACAATGGCGTGTCGTCTTCTCTAATAGATACAGAGCAGTATTCTATTTATGACTTTATAGTTGGCAAAACTGGCTCTAATGGTAGGCAAATAAGGCAGCAAAGGAATTTTGATAATCTAAAAACAGTTGTTTCAAATATTGTTATAAATGATGTATTGGGTCCATCAGGTGTTAGATTGCTCCCAAATTCTGTGCAGTCTGTCCATATCAAGGCTGGTGCGATTACAGCAAACGAATTAGCTGCAAACATTGTTCTTATCAATCAAGTTATTAAAAGTAATAACTACGTTACTGGACAGTCTGGTTGGTCAATAAATGGCAATGGTTCCGCTGAATTTGGTTCCGTAGAAATGCGCGGGACCATTGATGCAACAGCAGGCAATAT